>ENA-OWPA01001700-OWPA01001700.1-bioreactor-metagenome-genome-assembly--contig:-NODE-1700-length-13148-cov-4.676918_pt1 | contig 13148 bp, 14 predicted proteins | sample MGYA00238139_ERZ651803 | MGnify/ENA primary metagenome ERZ651803 (study PRJEB26909, sample SAMN07631231) | bioreactor metagenome | isolation source: Switchgrass digestor | place: USA: Dartmouth...
TGCTGCAGAATGCCTACGAGATTAACGAGGACACGCTCATTCGCTGGTATACGCTCCACGTCATCTTCCTGCCGTTGGCCTGCATCGTGTTGATGGCCATGCACTTCTGGCGGATCCGCAAGGACGGCGGCATCTCCACGCCGATTCCTTACGCCGATGAAGAGACGGAGGAAGCGCCTGCCGCGAAGTACGGCAGCTGACCGGCGCAGAAAGGGGAGGGAGCTTGATGGCGCAGCCCCGTGAAAAGTACCAGCAGACCGGCCCTAAGGTGGTGCCCGGCAAGAAGGAAGAGATGGTCTACACCTGGCCCTACCTTGTCTCCATCGAAGCGATCATGGCCATCGCGATGATCCTGGCGCTCTCACTCATGTCCACCTTTGTAGACGCGCCGCTCCTCGACATGGCCAATCCGGACCACACCATCAACCCCGCCAAGGCGCCGTGGTACTTCCTGGGCCTTCAGGAACTGCTGCTGCACATGAATCCGGCCCTGGCCGGCGTGATCGTGCCCGCTGCGGTGCTGGTGCTGCTGGCGATGATTCCCTATGTGGACCGGGACCGGCAGGGGACGGGGATCTGGTTCAGCACCAAAAAGGGTGTGCCCATCGCCATCTTCTCCGCCATCTACACGGCTGTGATCGAGGTCTTCCTGGTGGTCTTTGACGAGTTCTTCTACGTGACCGGCATGCCGCAGGACTCCCACGGGATTGCACCCTTTCTGAAGTGGTTCTTCAAGGAGACCATCGGTACAGAACTGGCCTGGTTCGGCGAAATCCTGGTGCCCATCGTGCTGATGATAGGCATCCCATGGGTGCTGGTCAGCCTGGTGAAGCGGCGGTATCAGGCCAATACCCGTGAGGTGATGGTCGCCCTCTACTCTTTCTACTTGGCCTCTTTCTTGGTGCTTACCATTATCGGCACGGCCTTCCGGGGCGAGTCCATGCACCTGGTCTGGCCGTGGCAGCTGACTCCGCCCCATTAACTGCTCGGGAAGAACGCTTGAAAGGGTGAAGTGCGATGCCTGATGTGCGGCAGAACGCAGCCTCAAGTGCTGCGCAGCCTCCCGCTGCCTCCCAGGAAGGGGTTACCCGGCGCCAGGTGCTGCGGGCAGGCATGTTTGCCACCATCGGGGCCCTGTTCAGCACCATGGCCGGCACCGGGGCAGCGATGGTTTGGCCCATCAAGATCACCGGCTTCGGTGCGCCGATCCCCGCTCCCAAGAAGGTTCACGAGATCCAGGAGGGCGAGGTCATAACGGTTCGGGAGGGCAAGTACTACCTGACCAAGACGCCGGACGGGCTGATGGCACTTTACTGGCGCTGCGTCCACCTGGGCTGCACAGTGCCGTGGAACGAGGCGATGGGCAAGTTTGCCTGCCCGTGCCACGGGTCCATTTACGAGATTACCGGCCAGAACATCGCCGGCCCTGCGCCCCGGCCCCTCGACTATATGGAGATTGAGGTGCAGGGCGACGGCACGGTGATCGTCAACACCGGCAAGATCCACCAGCGGTCCAAGCACGAGCCGCATCACGCCACGAAGGTGTAGCAAGAGGAGTGTGAGAGCATGGCACTCTGGACTGCGGTGCTTGCGTATCCTTCTCCGGTGGAAACGCCCTGGTACTTCGGGTTCCGCGTCTCCGAGGCGATGGAGCTGCTCCTGGTGTTCGTTCTTTTCATCAGCACGCTGCTGACGGTCTACTTCGTGCAGCGCTGGATTGGCGATTACTGATGGACAGCCTCCCGCAATTCGGCACGGGAAAGGAGACCAGGGCCAGTGCGAAACGCGAGGAAGTACACGGTCATTATCCTGCTGACAGCGCTGCTAGCGCTGGTGGCGGTGGGCAACGCCATCCGGGAGTACTGGCGCATGGAGGTGGCCGTCTTCCGGCAGCATGAGGAGTATGTGCTGAAGGGCGCCCAGACCTACGCGGAAAACTGCGCACAGTGCCACGGACCCCGGGGCGAAGGGGTCATCGGCATGCCGCTGAACCGGAAGGCTTACCAGGTGGACTACACCTCCCCCACCGGCAAGGACGTTTACCGGACGCTGACGGAGACGATTCGCCAGGGACGAGCCGGCAATGCCGACCATTTCCAGTGGGCGAAAGTGGGGGACCAGTGGCTCTCCTACACCGAGATGCCGGCCTGGGGACGGGATTACGGCGGTTCACTGGATGAGGATTACATCCATGCACTGGCCCTCTTCATTATGAAAGAGGATGGCAGCCAGTGGTCGCTGGTGGGCAACACAGACAAGGCGCCCTTCCCGGATACGGGGTTGGAGGAGTATCAGGGGAAGTATGATCAAATCCCCCTGCCCGATTCCACCAACACAGAGGTCAACGAGGCGGCTAAAGCGCTTCTCAGGGATGTCACACGGTCCCAGTGCCTGACGTGCCATGTGATCGGCACCGTGGGTGGCAAGATCGGCCCCGACCTGAGCCGGGTGGGATCCTGGGGCGTCGACCAGGCTTTTCTGGAGGAGTGGATCAAGTACGCCAACGTGGGCCAGCCGGGTGAAGAGAACCCGGAGGCCATGCCCCACGACAGGCGGATGCCGGTTTACTGGGCTGCCAACCGGGCCAACATCGGCCCTGAGCTGAACCTGGAGAATCCGGTGGTTTCGGAAGGCCCCTACTACATGACTCGCTTCCACGGGAAGCTCACCGATGAGGAGATCGCGCTCATCGCTGAATACCTGATGGGGCTGAAGTGACCGCAAGGAGGCCATCCATGCTTCGCTACCTGGTTTCCCTGGGCATTCTGGCCGTAATCAGCGGTTCTCTCTTCCGGGGCGCACATGAGACAGGCGTCGGCCTGCTGGGTATGTTTGGCACTCTGGGGATCTTCCTCTTTGGCGTGATCGGCTCAATGGCGGTGGGCCGGTGGCAGCAGAAAGCCGGGCTCAGGGCGGTGCAGGAAGCCCTGGGCTCTCTGGCTCCGGAGTACCTGATTACAGACTGGGAGGGGCAGGACCCCACCCGTCCGGACTACCTGGTAGTGGGGCCCCGGGGCCTCATCGCCATCTGCCTTGACCATACCCCCCAATCTGCCCGTCCGAAGCAGGCTGCGGCGGCCCTGGCTCGCTCCCGGTCCCGGGCCCTGCAGACGCTCCGCCTGCTGGAGGAGCGCCTGGCAGCAGCGGGGGCCGGAGGCGCCGGGGAGGTTTCGAGGCAGGCCGTAGTGGTGCTCACCCGCCGGCGGGCGGAACCCTACGGGGCGGGTGATGCCGTCGCGGTGGTCAACCCGGAGCAGCTTGCTGCCCACATTCGTGCCATCTCGCATCCGGCAGCGCTGGACCGCCGCCTGCGGATTCAGCTCACCCGGCTGCTGCGGGCCGGTTAGGCCGCTGCCAGCACAGGAGGGAGGGAGCGCCGTGGCCCACTTCATCGATGAGAAGTGCATAGGGTGTACAGCCTGTGTGGCCGTCTGCCCTACCGAGGCGATCAGCGGAGAGCGGAAGCAGGTGCACTATATCGATCCAATTCGCTGTATCGACTGCGACGCATGCGTCCGCACCTGTCCGGTTCTGGCCATCCGCGACCAGTTTGGCGAGTACAAGCCGCGCATTCCCAAGCGGGCCAACTGGCCCAAGCCGGTCATCGACCCGGTTTCGTGCTCCGGCTGCGACTTCTGCGTTGAGATCTGCCCCTTCAACTGCTTGGAACTGGCCGGCGAGGGGCCGTTCTTCGGGACTGCCGTACTGGCCCGTCCCAACGCCTGCGTGGGGTGCCGGGAATGCGAGGAGGTCTGCGCCAAGGGGGCAATCCTGGTGATGCTGCCGGGTGAGGTCCATCCTGTGGCTGCAGAGGAGGGACGGGCCGGTTAGGCGAATAGAGCTTTCCGGAGGGGATCGCAAGCATGCGCTTTACTACGGCCCTGTTCGATCTGGATGGGACCCTGGTCGATACAGGGCCCCTTATCGTCAAGTCATTTCAGCACACCTTCCGGACGGCTCTTGATCGCGACATCTCCGAGCAGGAGGTTTACCGGCACTTTGGTGAGACCCTTGAAGAGACCTTTAAGCAGTACGCACCAGGCCGGGTCGCGGAGCTGCTGCAGATCTACAGGACCTTCAATCAGGCCAACCACGACCGCTTGGTGATCCGGTTGGACGGCATGGAGGAGGCCGTGCGGACGCTGCACCGGCACGGGGTAAAACTGGCTGTTGTCACCTCCAAACTGAGCCGCACGGCCCGGCGGGGGCTGGAGGTAAGCGGTCTGCTGCCGTACTTCGACACGGTGGTGGGGGTAGAGATGACCGCCCGGCACAAGCCGGACCCGACGCCGCTCTACCTGGCCCTTGAACTTCTGGGTGAAACTGCCGGGCAGCACGTCCTGATGGTAGGGGATACTACCGCAGACGTTTGCTGCGGCAAGAACGCTGGCGTTCAGACCGCTGTAGTGGGCTGGAGCCACATCGAACGGGCGGAATTGGAGGCTGCTGCTCCAGACCACTGGCTGGAGCAGCCCAGAGATTTGGTTCGCCTGGTGCTGGAGTAATGGAATGAGCCCGGCCGCTGCCGGGCTCATTCTGACTCACTTTCTGTCAAATCCCGCTTGTACCCGAAAAAGTATGCACCATCCTTGCGCACATCGGGTCCCGGGGCGCTATTTTCGTACTGCTGGCTCTCCTGTTCTGTGGGCGGAGTCTCATGCGACTGACGGCGGGGAACCTTTCTGCCCTGCGGCGTCGGGTCGGTGCCGTGCCGGTGGTTCATGACGCATCACCCCGCAGGGTAGTCTACCCCAACCGAGTGTGAGACTTGATGGCACCTACTAGTCCTTTTGTCCTAACCTGTCCGTTACGGGAGGAGTTGCCTCCCGTGAAAGCGAACAATAGGCCGAAGAGGCCGGCATAGATGCCTCTACAGTTTTGCCAAGATTCCGTCCAGCACCTTGGTCCCATTTCGGCCGCCCATTCGCGGCCGGCTGTGGCCGGAGCGGCTTGAGCGGTCATGTGTGAAGCCCCTTTCGGACGTAATTCGCAAATCAGCCTGGTCCCTTTGGGGCTTCCGGCTTGCAGTTCCATCAACCGCCGAGGAGGAGATGGAGTTGAAAAGATTTGCTGTCGAGAAGGTGCGTAACCTGGCCCTCATTGCCCATGGCGGAGCCGGGAAGACATCCCTGGCCGAAGCGATGCTCTACACGGCTGGTGCTGCCGACCGGCTCGGACGCGTGGACGAAGGAAATACAGTAATGGACTATGATCCCGAGGAAATCCGGCGGAAGGTCTCCATTTCCACGGGTATCGCTCCCATGGAGTGGAAGGGCCACAAGTTCACCTTGCTGGATACCCCGGGTTATTTTGACTTTGTAGGCGAGGTCAAGGCGGCGCTGCGTGTAGTAGAAACCGCACTGGTTGTGGTGGATGCCGTCGCCGGGGTCGAGGTTGGCACAGAGCTTACTTATAAGCACGCCGTTGATGCAAAGGTGGCCCGCCTCGTCTACGTAAACAAAATGGACCGTGAAAACGCCAATTTCCAAAAGACGCTGGCCTCGCTGGAGGAGACCTTCGGCCGGTCGGTGGTTCCTTTCCAGCTTCCCATCGGCGCACAGGCTGATTTTAAGGGCGTCGTGGACGTAGTGGACCAGAAGGCCTACCTCTTCGACGGCAAGCAGCTCAAGGAAGGCGAGATTCCTGCAAACCTGCAGGGTCAGGTGGCCGAGATCCGCGAGCGGCTGATGGAGGCTGCTGCTGAGTCGGATGACGAGCTCACCATGAAGTTCCTGGAGGAAGGCGAACTCTCCGATGAGGAGATCGCCATGGGCCTCCGGAAAGGTGTAGCCGCCGGCAACATCGTGCCTGTCTTCGTTGGGGCGGCGCTGAAGAACTACGGCACATCGCTTCTGCTGGACAACATCGTGCGCTATGCACCCTCCCCGCTGGATGTGGGCGAGATCTTGGGCACCGATAAGAACGGCGAGCCTGTCTCCCGGAAGCCGTCTGAGTCTGAGCCCTTCAGCGCCCTGGTGTTTAAGACGACGGCCGACCCCTTCGTAGGACGGATGACCATTATGCGGGTCTACTCCGGCCTCGTGAAGAACGACCAGATGGTGATGAACCTCACCAAGGGCAAGATGGAGAAGTTCTCCCACATGTTCATCCCGCGGGGCAAGGGGCAAGAGGCGGTAACCGAGGCCGGCCCTGGCGATATTGTGGCACTGGCCAAGCTCTCTGTTACCCAGACCAACGACGTCTTCGGTGACGAGTCCGCCCCGCTTTTCCTGGAGCCGGTGAACTTCCCGAAGCCGGTCTATTCCGTGGCCGTCTACCCGAAGGCGAAGGGCGACGAGGACAAGATCGGCAGCGGCCTGGCCCGTCTGGCGGAAGAAGACCTCACCTTTACCGTCCGGCGTGACCCCGTTACCGTCGAGACCATCGTCTCCGGCCTGGGCGAAACCCACGTGGACGTCATGATCGAGCGCCTGAAGCGGAAGTTCGGCGTCGACGCCACGGTGAAGGAGCCGAAGGTGGCTTATAAGGAGACCATCCGGGGCAAGGCCATCGGCGAGTACAAGCATAAGAAGCAGTCTGGCGGCCGCGGCCAGTACGGCCACTGCAAGATTGAGATCGAGCCGCTGTACGACGGCGACTACGAGTTTGTCGATAAGATCTTCGCTGGCGCCATTCCGCTCAACTTCCGCCCGGCGGTGGACAAGGGTGTTCAGGAGACCATGGCAGAAGGCGTGCTGGCAGGCTACCCGGTGCAGGGCATCCGGTGCACCCTGCTGGACGGCTCCTACCACGAAGTCGACTCCTCTGAAATGGCCTTCAAGATTGCCGCACGCAACGCGTTCAAGATCGCGTTCAACGCTGCCAAGCCGGTCCTCCTGGAGCCGATCATGCGGGTGGAGGTAACGGTGCCTGAGTCCTACATGGGCGACATCATGGGCGACCTGAACAAGAAGCGGGGCAAGATTGCCGGCATGGAGCCCACCCACGACGGCCGCCAGGTGATCAAGGCGATGGTGCCGCTGGCGGAGATGCACCGGTTCGCCATCGACCTCCGGTCCATGACCCAGGGGCGGGGCGAGTTCACCTATGAGTTGGATCACTACGAGGAAGTGCCGGCAGCCGTTGCCAAGCCGATCATCGAAGCAGCGGCCGCAGCCAAGCAGAACGAGGAATAGCGGTAGAACAGACCGGACGGGGGCAGCGGCCCCCGTCCGTCTTCTTACTGCACGTCGCCGCTGCCTGAAACGTGGCCGAGGTGGGGCCGGTTCGGAGCGGCCTGGGCGCCCTTCAGGTCGACCTTCCGGGCCATTCCCTGCTTGGCTTGACCCTCCTGTTCGATCCAAATGTCCGCCGTCTTCTCCGGCGGCGGCAGCGAAATGCCATCCTGTGAGCCTGGGCCGCCATAGTTGCCGGCGGCGTGGGTGCCGCTGGTGGTAGTGGCAATAGTCTTCGGCTCATTTTTCCGGTCTTCGTTTCTGGCTTCCGGATTGTTGTTATACACCCTGTACCCCTCCTTCGCGGTTAGGGTGCCCAACTTGCGGCCGCAAGTGGTTGGACTGTTGGTTACCACAACAGGGGGGCCCATGGGGTATGATAGCAGCGGGAATTGCTGCGTAAGGAGGACTCTTTGTAGTGGCACGCATGGCAGTGGCTCGGCTGACCCGGGGGCGGCATGAACGGATTGCCGACGGACACCCCTGGATTTTTCGGGGTGAGGTGGAGCAGATTCGCGGCGACTACGCCCCCGGCGACGTGGTCAACGTGGTGGATCACCGGGGCCAATTTGTGGGCAAGGGCTACATCAACCCCAAATCCCAGATCCTCATCCGGCTGCTGACCCACCGGGATGAACCGGTGGATCGGGATCTCTTGCGCCGGCGTTTGGAGCGGGCCTGGGCCCACCGGCAGCGGCTGCTGCCGGATACCACGGCCTGCCGGGTGGTCTTCGGCGAGGCAGACTTCTTGCCGGGCCTGATCGTGGACAAGTTCGGCGACGTGCTGGTGGTTCAGACGCTGGCGTTAGGCATCGACCGGTGGCTGCCGGAGATTGTAGATATGCTGGATGAGATTCTCCATCCGGCGGGCATCTACGAGCGGAACGATGTGAAGGTCCGGGAACTGGAAGGACTGGAGCAGCGAAAGGGGTACCTGCGGGGCGAATTTGATCCGCGGCTGATCATTCAGGAGAACGGGCTTAAGATTGTGGTGGACGTTGCCAACGGGCAGAAGACGGGCTACTTCCTGGATCAGCGGGAAAACCGGCGGGCGGTGCGTCCCTATGCCAAGGATGCCAGGGTGCTGGACTGCTTCTGCAACGCGGGGGGCTTTGCGTTGAATGCAGCCGCCGCTGGCGCCCGGGAAGTGCTGGCGGTGGATGCCTCTGCCGCTGCCCTGGAAGATGTTCGGGTGAATGCAGAGCTCAACGGGCTGTCCGACCGGATTCAGACCCGTGAGGGCAACGCCTTTGACATTTTGCGGGAACTGGAGGCGGCGGGGGAAGAGTTTGACCTGATTGTGCTGGACCCGCCTGCCTTCGCCAAGAACAAGAGCAGCCTGGAAGGGGCTGTGCGCGGGTACAAGGAGATCAACCTGCGGGCAATGCGGATGATTCCGGAGGGGGGCTTTCTGGTTACTTGCTCATGCTCCTACCATATGAAGCCGGAACTCTTCAAGGCGGTTGTGGCCGATGCCGCCAAAGACGCCCGCCGGCGCCTCAGACTGGTGGAGGAACGAGCCCAGGCTGTGGACCACCCAATCGTGGTGGGCTACGACGAAAGCCACTATCTGAAATGCCTGATCTATGAGGTGATTTAAGGGGCAGCCGCCCCTTTGTCAAACAAAGGTCAAAAAACGTCAGGAAATCGGCTGCGGCGGACGCAGTTCCCGCCAGGCTGCAATATTCGCCGAAAAACGGCTCCATTATTGATTGCAGACCGCCCAATTGGGGGATAAATTAGGGGTAAGAAGGTCAAAGAAGATCAAACGGGGGAGGTGATGGGACGTGGCCAACCTGGCTGATGACATTGAACGCTTCCTGAAGCAGATGATCGCCAACAGCCATTCGGTGGAAATCCAGCGGGCTACCCTGGCTGCTCATTTTGGCTGTGCGCCTTCGCAGATTAACTACGTCCTGGCAACCCGATTCCCCCGTGAGCGCGGATATATCGTGGAGAGCCGCCGCGGCGGTGGGGGCTACATCCGCATAACGCGGCTGAACCTCCGCAGCAGCGGGCTCCATGAACTGATCCGCCAGATTGGGTCATCCATCAGTGAGGACGAGGCGCTCAGCTACATCCGGATGCTGGAGGAGCAGAATATCCTTCGTGAACGAGAGGCTGCCCTTATGGCGGCTGCGGTAGACCGAGAGACCATCGGGCTGGAACTGCCGGTTCGGGATCTGGTTCGGGCCAACTTGCTGAAGGCGATGATCTTGGCGATTTCACGGTTCGAACAGGGGGTGTAAGGGTTGCAGTGTGAGAATTGCGGTCAGCGTCCTGCGACGATTCACCAGCAACTGATTATCAATGGGCAGAAGCGGGAGAGCCACCTCTGCGAAGTGTGCGCCCGGGAGAAGGGGCAGCTGAGCTGGGCCATGTCACCGCACTTCTCCTTCCCCAACCTGTCTATTCAACAGCTGTTGGCCAGCCTTTTAGGGCAGGAGCCGGCACCCGGCCAGCTGCTGCCCCGGGGCAGTGAGGAGCCCCGCTGCAGCAAATGCGGCACGACTTACAGCCAGTTCTCTGAATCCGGCTGGCTTGGCTGTGCCCACTGCTATACCGAGATGCAGCCGTACCTGGTTCCCCTCATCCGGCGCATTCACGGTACGGCCAACCATACCGGCAAGGCACCCCTGCGCACCGGCGGCGTGCTGCGGAAGCAGCGTGATCTCGAGTCGCTCCGGCGCCAGCTGCAGGAGGCTGTGAAGGCGGAGCGGTATGAGGAGGCCGCCCGACTCCGGGACGCCATTCGGGCGTTGGAGGGCGGTCAGCAGGCAGGGGGTGGCGCAGGTGGCATGGAATAAGCTGGTATCTCAACCTGCCAGCCGTTGGACGGCAGCAGACGGGCCTCATGCAGACGTGGCCCTCTCCTCTCGCATCCGGCTGGCCCGCAACGTGGAGGGGCTGCCGTTTCCCCAGCGGATGACTGAGGCCCAGGCGAGCGCGCTGATTCGGCAGGTGGAGCAGGGCGTGCGGGAGATCAACCTGATGGGCCTCTCCAGCAAGGTAGAGCTCTATTCGCTGGCAGATGTGCCGGCTCTGGAACGCCAGGTACTGGTGGATAAGCACCTGATCAGCCCGCAGCAGGCCCAGGCGGCCAGCGGGCGGGCGGTGGCTGTCTCGGAGGACGAGTCCGTGTCCATCATGGTAAATGAAGAGGACCACCTCCGTATTCAGTCCCTGGCCTCCGGACTGCAGTTGGATGCGGCATGGCGCACTGCCAACCTGGTGGATGACGCGCTGGAGCAGCGCATCACGTACGCCTTCGACGCGCAGCTCGGCTATCTCACAGCCTGTCCTACCAACGTGGGCACTGGGCTCCGGGCCTCTGTGATGATGCACCTGCCGGGCCTGGTTCTGACCCAGCAGGCCGGGCAGCTGTTCCACACCCTGTCGCAGGTTGGCCTGGCGGTGCGGGGGCTTTACGGCGAAGGCACAGAGGCGACTGGCCACATCTTCCAGATCTCAAACCAAACCACCATCGGCAAGACCGAGGAGGAGATTATTGAGCACCTTACCGGCGTGGTCCAGCGGGTCATCGATGCGGAAAAGCAAGCCCGCGACCATCTCTACCAGGAGATGAAAGTGCAGCTGGAGGACCGCATCGGCCGCTCCTACGGCATCCTCGCCAATGCACGTATCCTCTCTTCTGAAGAGGCGATGAAGCTTCTCTCCGACGTACGGTTGGGAATTGCTCTGGGGCTTCTTTCGCAGCCGACTCTGCGCACCCTGAACGAACTGATGGTGGCAATGCAGCCGGCTTTCCTGCAGAAGGCGGCTGGCAAGGAACTGACGCCCCTGGAACGCGACGTGCGGCGTGCGGCACTGATTCGCAGCCATCTCAGAGTCTGACGGGAGTGAAGCGGCATGCCCGGCTATACACCGGCCGCCCTGGCCGTGTTGGATCGGGCGCGGGCGGAGGCCAGGCGGCTCGGCTATCCATTTATCAAGCGAGAGCAGCTTTTTCTGGGACTGCTCGGCGATCCGGCTGTAGGCCGTATCCTTGAGGCTTTGAACGCGGACGCAAAGAGTATCAGGCAGAAGGTGGAGCGCCGGCTGCCGCCGGCCATGGGCGCTGCCAAGGGGACGGACATCGAACTCCTGCCCACGGCGGAGCAGGTATTCCGGCAGCGGGCTCAGACGGCGGCCGCCATGATGGGTCAATCAACTATCGGGACCATCCACATCCTGCTGGGCTTTTTGCTGGAGCAGCACGGCGTGGTGGTGGAAGTTCTGCGGGAGTACGGCATCACCAAGGAACGGCTGATGGAAGCCATGGAACAACTTGACGGTCAAGGGGGTTGAGGTAATGTTCAGCCGGTATACAGAACGGGCACAGCGTGTCATCGTGCTGGCTCAGGACGAGGCCCGGCGCCTCAATTACGACTACGTGGGCACGGAACATCTGCTGCTGGGCCTGATCCGCGAGGGTGAGGGCATTGCCGCCAAGGCGCTGCAGACCCTCGGCATTTCGCTGGAACAGGTCCGGGCCGAAGTCGAGAAGATGATTGGCAAGGGTTCCGCCTCCACCCGGGGAGAGATCGGCTTTACGCCCCGGGCCAAGAAAGTGATGGTGGAACTGGCCATTGAAGAAGCCCGCCTGTTGGGCCACAACTACGTGGGCACCGAACACATTCTGCTGGGGCTGATTCGGGAAGGCGAGGGGGTTGCCGCCCAGGTACTGCAGGTGTTGGGTGCCGACCTCGACCGGGTTCGCAACCAGGTGATCCACCTGCTGGGCGGGGTGCCCAACCAGCAGGGCAGCGGTACCACCGGCACGGCCAAGGGCGTCAAGAGCGGCAAGGCCAGCACGTCCACGCTTGACCAGTTCGGCCGTGACCTTACGCAGTATGCCCGGGATGGCAAGCTGGATCCGGTCATCGGCCGGGAGAAGGAGATTGAGCGGGTCATTCAGATCCTCTCTCGCCGTACCAAGAACAATCCGTGTTTGATTGGCGAACCCGGCGTCGGCAAGACCGCCATCGCTGAGGGCCTGGCGCAGCGGATTGCCGACGGCCGCGTGCCGGAAATCCTGAAGGATAAGCGGGTCGTCTCCCTGGACCTCGCCTCGCTGGTGGCCGGTTCCAAGTACCGGGGCGAGTTTGAGGAGCGCCTGAAGAAGGTGATGGAGGAGATCCGGCAGGCCGGCAACATCATCCTGTTCATTGATGAACTCCATACCATTATCGGCGCCGGAGCGGCTGAGGGCGCCATCGATGCTTCCAACATCCTGAAGCCAGCCCTGGCCCGGGGCGAGCTGCAGGCCATCGGCGCTACCACCATTGATGAGTATCGGAAGCATGTGGAGAAGGATGCGGCCCTCGAGCGGCGGTTCCAGCCGGTGATGGTGGAGGAGCCCAGCCCGGAGGATGCCATCAAGATCCTGAAGGGCCTGCGGGACCGGTACGAGGCTCATCACCGGGTGGAGATCACCGACGAGGCCATCGAAGCGGCGGTGCGCCTCTCTGACCGGTATGTCTCTGACCGCTATCTGCCGGACAAGGCAGTCGACCTGATGGATGAGGCCGCGTCGCGGGTCCGGCTTTCCACCTTTGTGGCGCCTCCTGATCTGAAGGAACTGGAGATGAAGCTGGAGGAGGTCCGCAAGGAGAAAGAGGCCGCCGTTCAGGGGCAGGAGTTTGAGAAGGCTGCCCGCCTGCGGGACCGTGAAACCAAACTGAAGGAAGAGGTGGAGCGGCAGAAGGAGAAGTGGCAGCAGAAGAAGGTGACCTCCAAGTGCGTCGTCACCGAGGAGGATATCGCCCAGATCGTCTCCTCCTGGACCGGCATCCCGGCTTCGAAGCTCACCCAGAGCGAGTCGCAGCGGCTGCTCAACCTTGAGAAGGTGCTCCATGAAAAGGTAATCGGTCAGGATGAGGCCGTCTCCGCCGTGGCCCGTGCTATCCGGCGGGCCAGGGCCGGGCTGAAGGATCCCAAGCGGCCCATCGGCTCCTTCATCTTCCTGGGGCC
>ENA-OWPA01001701-OWPA01001701.1-bioreactor-metagenome-genome-assembly--contig:-NODE-1701-length-13147-cov-3.130681_pt1 | contig 13147 bp, 12 predicted proteins | sample MGYA00238139_ERZ651803 | MGnify/ENA primary metagenome ERZ651803 (study PRJEB26909, sample SAMN07631231) | bioreactor metagenome | isolation source: Switchgrass digestor | place: USA: Dartmouth...
TGAATACCATTGGAATAATAGCCAATCCTGCATCGGGCAAGGATATCAGAAGGTTAGTATCCCACGCAACAGTAGTGGATAACAACGAAAAGGTGAACATAGTAAAGAGGATAATACTTGCAGCTCAAAGCTTTGGAGTGGATAGGATATATATAATGCCTGATACATTCCTAATTGGATATAAGGCAGCTGAGGATTTAAGGATATCAAAGGAGTTGAAGACAGAAGTAGAGATACTCAACATGAATATAAAGGGCAATGTGACGGATACCATTAGGGCTACTGAAATAATGGAACAAAAAGGAGTCAAATGTATCGTAGTACTTGGAGGAGATGGTACCAACAGGGCTGTGGCAAAGGCCATTACCAATACTCCACTTATTGGAATATCTACAGGTACTAACAACGTATATCCAGAAATGCTGGAAGGCACAGTGGTGGGAATGGCTGCTGGAGTTATGGCTACTTTGGGAGTATGTGATATGAATAAAACTTGCAGAAAGGATAAGAGGATAGAGATATTCAAGGATGGAAATATGATAGATATAGCTTTGGTGGATTGTGTTATCTCCAAGCAGACTTATGTAGGTTCCAAGGCCATATGGAACATGGAGGATATTGATATGGTAATAGTATCTAGAGCCCATCCAGCAGCCATTGGATTTTCCACCATTGTTGGCACAAGCCTTATAGTTACAAAGGACGATGATTTTGGTGCTTTAATCCATGTGAATTCAGGAAACAAAAGGGTAAAAGCACCTATTGCAGCGGGTACTATTGGGACAATAACAGTAGATGAACCAAAGGTGCTTAAATTAAATGAACCAGTTTACTTTAATCCAAATTACAATGGCATAATAGCCCTTGATGGAGAAAGGGAGATTCCCTTTAAAGTTGGAGATAACATAGTAATTAAAATCACCCGCAATGGTCCCTATAGAGTTGTTGTGGATAGAACCCTTGAATTTGCTCAGAGAAATGGATTTTTTGAAACCTAATTTTAAGGGAGGCATCTGATATGGCGAACAAGGTAATAATGCCAAAACTGGGCTTAACCATGAAACAGGGCAGGATAGTCAGATGGTATAAGAAGGAGAATGAACCAGTAAAAGTAGGAGAAAACTTATTTAGCATAGAAACGGATAAGCTTACCAACGATGTGGAAGCAAAAGAGGATGGAATATTGAGAAAGATACTCCGCAAGGAGGGAGATGTGGTTCCGTGCTTGGAGCCAGTGGCAATTATAGGAGATGCAGATGAAGACATATCCAGCTTATTAGCTGAAATAGGATTGCCTTCTGAAAAGAAGGAAGAGGAAGCTGTAGAAAAATCTGTTGCTAACCAAAGTCGAGATTCAAAAGTTTCAGATAGAAAAGATGTAAGAGTTAAAATATCTCCTGTAGCTAAGAAATTGGCTTTAGAGCACAACATAGATATATCACAAATACAAGGTACTGGTCCTAATGGAAGAATAGTATTGGAGGATGTAGAGAAGTATATTGAGAATAAGGATAAGATAAAAGCTACTCCAACAGCAGCTAAAGTGGCTGAAAAGTTGAATGTGGACTTAACTCAGATTAAGAGTGAAGATAGGATTACAAAAGAGGATGTATACAAATTCTATAAGGATAAAAAGCTATATGAATTAGCACAGCCAGAAGAAAAGAGAATACCTATGAGCACCATGAGAAAGATTATTGCTGAGAGGATGGCCTTTAGCTGGCATACGGCACCAGTAGTCCACTTTGACATAAGAGTTGATACCACTAGAATGAAGGAGTTAAGAGAACAGCTAAAACCAGTAGCAAACATAACATATACGGATATATTGGTAGCCATAACATCCAGAGTATTGCTTAAATTCCCTCTACTTAACGGAACTGTGGATGGAGATGAAATAATCATAAGGAACTATGTTAACATGGGAGTTGCTGTAGCTTTAGAGGAAGGATTATTGGTGCCAGTAGTTAAATACAGCCACATGAAAGGGCTAAAAGAGATATCTGATGAAATCAAGGACCTTTCCTACAGGGCAAGGAATAACCAATTAACTACTGACGAGATAGCTGGGGGAACTTTTACCATAACTAATCTAGGCATGTTTGGAGTTGAGTCCTTTACTCCCATAATCAATCAGCCAGAATCAGCTATACTAGGTGTAAATGCCATAGTGGATACTCCAGTAGTGGAAGATGGGAACATAGTCATAAAACCAATGATGAACTTATCTCTTACAGCAGATCACAGGATAATAGATGGGGCAGTGGCTGCCCAGTTTTTAGCTAAGCTTAAGGAATACTTGGAGAACCCAGCCTTGCTTTTGCTATAAGGAGGTAATAATATGAAAGTGGCAGTATTAGGAGCAGGACCGGGAGGTTACGTATCGGCTATCAAATTAGCCCAATTGGGAGCAGAGGTTATATTGATAGAGAAAGAACACATAGGGGGAACTTGTCTAAATGAAGGGTGTATCCCTACAAAAGTGCTCTTAAACACTACAGAGTTATACCACAGGTTAAATAAAGATCCCATGAGCTTAGGACTGGAAATAGAAAAGGTCAAGTTGAACTGGCAACTAGTTCAGGATAGAAAAAATATGGTGGTATCCCAGCTGGTAGATGGGGTGAAGGCTATACTTGATACAAATGGAGTAAATGTTATAAGTGGAAGGGGGAATTTTTTAAACAATCACGAAATAGAAGTTATTACAGATACTAAGGAAAGAAAAATTGTCCCCTTTGATAAGGCTATCATAGCAACTGGTTCAAAGCCCATAAGAATTCCCGTACCAGGAATAGATTTAGATGGGGTGTTAACCAGCACAGAAGCTCTATCTTTGGATTCGGTACCTGAGAGCATATGTATAATTGGTGGAGGAGTTATTGGAGTAGAGTTTGCCAACATATTTTCCAATGGGGGTTCTAAGGTTACCATAGTTGAAATGCTTCCTGATATTGTTGCCAATATGGACCAAGATGTGGTAGAGTGCTTAAAGGTTCAGCTTATGGAATCAGGTATTCAGCTTCATGTGAACTCAAGGGTTGATAGAATAGAAAAAGAAGGGGATAGTCTTAAAGTTACAGTAACTACACCTAATGGAGTTAAACGTATAGTTGCAGAAAAAGTCCTTGTGGCAACGGGAAGAAAGCCTAATACTGAAGATTTAGGATTAGAAAGAGTAGGAGTAAGAACTGAAAAAGGGAGCGTAGTAGTAGATAATTCCATGAAGACTACTGTAGATAATATACATGCCATAGGGGATTGCACTGGAAAAGTGCTCCTTGCCCACGTGGCTTCTTTCCAAGGAATAGTTGCAGCAGAGAACATAATGGGCAAGTTTGTCCCCGTTGATTTTAGAACCATACCCTACTGTGTCTATACTAAGCCAGAAATTGCATCGGTGGGGCTAACAGAAAAACAGGCTTTAGAAAAAGGGTATCGAGTAAAAGTGAGTAAGTTTCCATTATACGCCAATGGAAAATCTGTAATAATGGGAGAGGTAAATGGACTAGTCAAGTTTGTAGTAGATGAGGAAACTGATGAAATACTAGGACTTCATATGGCAGGAAACAATGCTACTGAGCTTATACACATGGGAGCTCTTGCCATAAGGCTTGAAGCCACAATAGATGAAATACTCACAACTATTCACGCCCATCCTACCGTAAGTGAATCCATACTGGAGGCAGCTCATGGAGTAAATGGATGGCCTATACACTTGCCAGCAATAAATTAGGGATACGAATGCTCGTATCCCTTTTATATTTAATCTACAGAAGTTATCTATTCAACAAATACTACAGGTTTGATTAGATCTTGTTGCTTATCCTTCATCATCAATAGAGCTTCTTCTATATGTTCAAATCCATGGAACTTATGAGTTACCAATCTTGATGGATCTATCCTGTTGTACTTAACAAGTTTTATTAGCCTTTCCATTCTGTCTCTTCCACCAGGTGTTAATCCACCAACTATAGTCTTATGAGCCATACCATTTCCCCATTCAAGTCTTGGGATTGGTAGTGTATCTCCTTCACCAAAGTAGTTTACATTTGAAATGATTCCGCCAGGCTTAACAATCTTAACAGCTGTCATTAGGATGTCAGAGTTAGCTCCTGCGATTATTACTTTGTCTACTCCTTTTCCATTAGTTAAGTCCATAATTTGGTCAACGATTGGACCGTTCTTGTAGTTTACGATGTCAGTAGCACCATAGAATTGTGCTGCTTCGATTAGTGATTTTCTGCTTCCCACTCCAATTATCCTGCTGGCACCAAGTAGCTTAGCGCCTGCAACGCTCATCAAACCTACAGGACCTATTCCTATAACAGCTACTACATCTCCTAGCTCAATCTTTGCTAATTCAGCACCATGGAATCCTGTAGTCACCATATCTGGCAACATTACAGCAGCTTCAAGAGGTATATCATCAGGTAAATGAGCTAAGTTCATATCAGCATCATTAACATGGAAGTACTCTGCAAAAACTCCATCCTTAATGTTGGAGAATTTCCATCCAGCTAGCATACCGCCAGAGTGCATATGATAGCCTTGTTGACATTCTATAGTTCTCCAGTCTGGTGTAATAGCAGGAACAACTACTCTATCTCCTGGTTTGAAATCCTTAACTTCTTTACCTACCTCTACGATTTCTCCTACAGCTTCATGACCTAATATTAGGTCTGTCCTCTCTCCTAAAGCGCCTTCGAAAACTGTATGAATGTCAGATGTACATGGAGCAACTGCTAGTGGTTTAACAATTGCATCATAAGGACCAGCTACTGGCTTGTCCTTTTCTATCCAACCCACTTTGTTTATACCTAACATAGCAAAGCCTTTCATGTTATCACCTCTTAAACATTATTCCATATTTATTGTTAATTTTACAACAGTTTGAATAATTAGACAATTGACGAATATGTTTAGTGTCATTAATTTAACAAACATAATCATCAACTATACCTCGAAAAAATATTGAATTTTAGCTTCAGGAATCCTTTGGGTGATTATATCTCCAATGGCATTTGCCATGTTAAAAGTGTTTTCATCGTTATAGTTGATAAAGAAGTTCCACTTTCTTATGGTCACTAGCCTATACCGATGAATACATAAATCGATAAACTTGTATACTACCTCTTTGAACCATGCTTCTTCCAAGTACTTACAGCTAAGCCTTAAATCCATAGCAAATTGAGATGTTTCACTGAAATTCACCAATAGGTCAATGTTCTGCCAGTTAAAGTGAGGATTATTATCCTTCATCTTAAAGTTGTTTGGGCTAAATAGGTCAATCACAACGTTTCTAGGGGACCTTTGAGGAGTTATCTTATCCAACTTGTAGAGATATTTCAACTTGACAAAGTTGTCAAACAGATAAGACGTTTTCCAAGTATCGTTTTGACCATATTCAGGAAGCACTATGGTTTTTAGATATTGATCAATAATATCTTCAACATCGTACAGCATTAATGTGTAGTAGTCAAAGGGACCTTTCATATATGAAAGACAAGCGCTTCTGTGCTCCAAGGGATTACATCCATACCATTTCTTAAAATGCTTATAGTAGTATTTAACATGGGAAAATCCACAGTGATCAGATATGTCTGATACGCTCATGTTGGTAGTAAGTAGGAGAAACTCCGATTTTAATACTCTCTCGTAGTTTAACCTTGACTTGAAGCTGAAATTGCTTACATCCTTCCAAAAGTGGGATAAGTAGTTTTCGGTTATGTATTCCTCCTTGGCAATATCCTCTAGAACTATTTTCTCCTGATAGTGTTCCTGCATGTATTTTACGATCCTATGGTATCTGTCAAGCTGCATTTGGCTTATGCTGTCGCTGTCTTTTTTAAGAAATTGAAGCCAGTTGAACTCCTTAACCATGGAAGCAACCATTTGATATACGGAATCCTTTAAAAGCTCTGCAGCCATAGGATCCTTGCTCATGGCATCTATTAGAACGGTTATGATGAGATTTCTAAATCGAGTCTTATATCCCTTCTTCACTTCATCATCTATATTATCGCTTTCTGATAGAGTATTTCCCAAATGATACATGTTGTTTCTGAAGAACATGTATTTTATGTAAGTGAATTCCTTTTCAAAGTAATTTAAGTCTATATATAGGCTGACCACAATAGTTCTTGATGGGCTTTTTATGGAGTGGATAGTGTTGTTGTTAATAAACCAGAAGTCTCCTTCCTTTACTATAACCTTTTCAAAATTGGATTTTACTTCTATGGAACCCTTAATAGGCAAGAGAATTTCAGTAATATCTTCATGCCAATGAATGGGGTATTTTTTGACTGATTGTACTTTAATTGCGAAAGGCATGTTGTCTTTAAACTGTATATCTTCCTTTTTCATTTTCTTCCCCCTTTGTATTTCCATATGAATACGTTAAAATTATATCACAATTTATATCCGATTCGAATAAAGAACAAACAAAAAAATCCGACCTAAGTCGGACTTGTAGGGAAATGAGTAATATTTATATATATTATGGGGAAGAAAGACCATTTGGGAAGTCTCTAGGTACATTATATGTCGAAAATAAGTCAAAGGTAAATAGGCCTTTGGTTGGATATTGAAAATGCTTTCACATCAGCTTTCCATTATCTCCAAAATGTAATTGGGTAAGTAGAAAGCTCCTCTGTGTAAATTTTGGTTGTAGTATTTAGTCTTTAATTGTAGATTCTTCCAAAGTTCAGCTTTTTGGTCTTCAATTGGGTGGTATTTCTTGGACGCAAACCCAAACAGCCAAAGCCCTGATGGATAGGTTGGAATATTAGCTTGATAAGCTGTTGCTATGGGGAATATGTCCTTTAGCTTATGTATTGCTCTTTTAAATTGGTACTTATCTTGTTCGAAATAGGCAGATTCACACTGGTTTACCAGTATTCCATCTTCTTTAAGTGCATCAAAGCAATTTGAATAAAAATCCCTTGTAAAAAGTCCTTCTCCTGGACCTATGGGATCTGTGGAATCTATGATTATGAGATCGTAGGCATTCTTCTTATTCTTAATAAACTGAACCCCATCTTTGAAATACACATTGACCCTGCTATCATCGAATCCGCTGCTTACAAAGTGAAGATATTTTTTAGATACTTCAACTACTTTTTCGTCTATTTCAACTAAATCTATATTATCTATGGAATTGTATCTAATGAGTTCCCTTAAGGTTCCTCCATCCCCTGCTCCAATTACCAATACGTTTTTTATGTCTAGATTCACTGCCATAGGTACGTGGACTATCATCTCATGGTATACGAATTCGTCCTTTTCAGTAAGCATTATAAATCCATCTATGACTAAGACTCTTCCGTATTCATAGGTGTCAAATACATCTATTTGCTGAAAGGGGCTCTTTACAGAACACAGCTGCCTTTTTACCTTTAGAGAAAACTTGCTGTATTGGTTGTGATGTTCAGTAAACCACAATTCCACTTTTACCCCTCCTATACTATCTTTTGCTTATAGACTATGTTGTCGTATTTTCCATTGGAGTAATTGTATATCTTTTCCACAATACCCCTATCCACTTCCATAGTTTCGCACTTTTCAGCTTTCAGCTTTTTCTTAAGATATTCAAAGGCAATCCAGGGGTTCACTTCTTTGCCACAAGTGAACAGGTCAATAGCTGCATAGCCGTATTCAGGCCAAGTGTGAATGGACAGATGGGATTCTTGAATGACTACGACTCCACTGACTCCGTAGGGATTGAAGGTGTGAAATATGGATTTTACTACTGTAGCCTTTGCTCTCTTTGCAGCTTCTATCATGTATTTTTCAATGGATTCCGTATCTTTTAATATTTCAGGGTTGCAGTTATAGAATTCAGCTAAGATATGTCTTCCTAATTTTTTATCTTCCATTTTAGTAACCTCCTTTATTCCTATTTGAGCGAATATTACTTCATATTTGCTATTACTAAACTGGAAGATTGGGAGATATTTAATGATAATAAACTGAAAGTTTATAATAGATAAACGGACTGGCAATAATATAATATTAATAATTTTCCCCAGTGTCAACAGATTTGCAAAAATAACTTGGAAAAATTTAATCATGTTTTTGGACACCTACACATATACTTTCTTATAGGATGTATAAAGTGATAAGGGGGGCTTTTGATGGAAATAGTCAAGGATATCCTAAAAGTGGAAGAACAAGTAGGCCATGAAGAAGTGGAAACTCTGGTTGAAACTGAAACCTATGTAAATCAGACAAAACCTGAAATAGAAAACATCCTCTGGACAGATGGGAAAGTGGAAATCTTAAGCACTAAGATCATTGAGGATAAAATACTGGTAAATGGACTAGTTAAGTTTAAGGTGGTTTACAAGTCTAAAGAAGAGGGTCTAAACATATATCCACTAGAAGCCAATAAGGATTTTAAAGAGGAAATATTCATTGAAGGAATCAATGAATCCATGTCCGTAGAAGTAGTACCAAGTTTGGAATATATAGAGTATGATCTATTAGATGAAAGAAAGGTTTCTTTAAGAGGATTAGTGAACCTTTCTGGGAAAGTAGAACAGTCCAGCTCTGTGGAGATAATAAAGGAGATAACTGAAAAGAAAGGATTGCAGCTATTAAAGGAAAAGGTACAGTATAAGGATGTGATTAGCAGAGAAGAATCCTACGCTTTAATTAAGGAAGCTTTTGAAGTAGGAGAAAATAATCCTCCTATAGATGAAATACTAAAGATCGACATTCACCCCTATGAAAAGGAACTCAATTTATCCAGCGATAGGATGATAGTATCAGGAGTATTGGAATGCTCAGTAATATACTTTGGAGGGAATAAGATAAATTCCATAAATAGAGAGATCCCCTTTACCCACTTTATGGATGTTGAGAATATAGAATACGATTCCAAATGCCAGTTGAATATGGAAGTGGTAAGTGGAGAATATGAAGTCAGAGAAAGCTTAGAAGGTGATCCTAAAATACTAGATTTAGAAACAAAGGTCAAGATTACAGCGAAACTTTATAATCAAAAGGAAAAGGAAGTAATAATAGATGCTTATTCAACTGATGAAAAGCTTAACTTACAGATGGATGAAATAAAGATAATGGAAAATATAAAGGAAATAATCAATAAGGAGGAAATATCAAAGGAGATAAGCCATAAGGAGTTTAAAGAAATATATGCAGTAGAAGGCAATCCAAAGATAATAGATAATCAATATGTAGATGACAAGATAGTCATAGAGGGAATACTTCCTTTGACCGTATACTACATGGATAGTATAAATGATCAAATTACCACCTACAAGGAAGAAGTCCCCTTTAAGTTCTACGTAAACGTAGATAATGTGGCAAAAGATGTAGTAATAAATGCTCGTTCCACTTTGGAAAGCATTAAGTATAACTTAAAAGATGATGTGTTGCTTATAAATGGGAAGATCAAGAACCACATATTTGTTAACAGGGAGAGGAAGATTAAAGTAGTAAACAACATAGAAGAAACAGGTGAGCTAATAGATAAGAAGTCAAGACCAAGCATAATAGTATACATGGTTCAAAAAGACGATAAGCTATGGGATATTGCTAAAAGATACAACACTACCATGGAAGAGATAATAGAATCCAACAATATAATCAATCCATCCAGCTTGATGCCTGGAGAAAAAATAATCATAGAAAAGAAGGTGGACATAGATTTCTAGTATCACATATGTGATTTTATGATATAATATATCCGTCAATCTATATAAAAGGGAGAATATAAAACTCATGGAAGAAATAGTTATAGATGCTTATGGGAAGATAAATTTGGCATTGGACGTATTGTATCCTAGAGATGACGGATATCACGAAATAGATACCATAATGCAGCAGATAGATTTAAAGGATACTATTATTTTAAGAAATATAGATGCATACGATATTATATTAGAGTGCAATGAAAGGGATGTACCTTTGGATGAAACCAATTTAGCCTATAAAGCTTGGGATAGAATTGTAAAGGAGTCAAATTTAAAGAAGGGAATCCATATAACTATTAAGAAGAACATTCCTGTAGCAGCAGGACTAGCTGGTGGAAGTACCGATGCAGCAGCAGTTCTCAAAGGTCTAAACCAATTATGGAACTTGAATTTATCTCAAGAAAAGCTAATGGAAATAGGGGCTGAAATTGGCGCTGATGTTCCCTTCTGCATATTGGGGGGAACTGCTAGAGCAAGAGGAAAGGGAGAGAAACTTACAAGGGTTAAGAGCTTTTCAAACAAGTTAGTTCTTCTTGCCAACATAGGAATACCCATATCCTCTGGATACGTATATGAAAAACTGGATTTAAAGGCCAATAGAATCAAGATAGATGTAGACAGATTGGTAGAATACATAGAAGCTGATGATACTGAGAATCTAGCTGCAAACATGGCAAATACAATGGAGTTAGTGGTCTTAGAAGAATATCCTGTAATAGGTCAAATAAAGGAAGATATGATGAAATATGGAGCTTTGGGAAGCTTGATGAGCGGCAGTGGCCCCACAGTATTTGGGATATTTGACAGTGAAGAGAATCTTAAAAGGTGTAAAGAATATCTAGAAAGGAAAGTTGAAAAAGTATTTTCGGCCAAGACAATATAAAAGCGTATAAAATGCCCACTTTCTGCTTACTATAAATAAGTAACAGGAGGTGGGCTTTTTGCATTCATTTTTAAACAATGTAACTGATCGCTTCGATGTGGGAACAGCACTGTTGTTCATACTTTTGCCTATTTTCTTTTTGATAGTAGATGGCAGAAGATATAAGGTTAAGGGTGATATTAAAGAATACAACATAATAAAAGCCTTTTCATACTTCTATATGTCAATTGGAATAATATTCCTTATGTTTTTATGGGTTAGTTAGGAGGATATAGGATGGATAGGATATCAGAGAACATAAAGGAGAATATTGAGAAATTTAAAGGCACTTTTAAAGGTGCTGATGACCTAGTTTTTAGAAATATAAAGATAGGCAAGGAGAACAAAATAGAAGGCTGGTTGATATTCATAGATGGTATGGTGGATAAATCCGTAATAAGCGACTACGCCATTGAAGTCTTATTTGAAGATACAGGGGTAGAAGAATTGAGCTTAAGCACATATAAGTCCTCTTTAGCAGAAAGGCTATCTAAGGAATCCATTGCAGTCCACGATGTGCAGGAAGAGGATTCCTACGATAAGTTGGTTGATGCCATATTATCTGGAGAGACTGTTCTGTTAATAGATGGAGAGAATAAAGGCCTTATACTTTCCACAAGAGGATGGCCTACAAGGAGCGTACAGGAGCCTCAAACTGAAACTGTAGTCAGAGGTTCAAGAGACGGATTTGTAGAAACCTTGAGATTTAACACAGCTCTTATAAGAAGGCATATAAGGGATCCTAAGCTTAAAGTTAAATCCTTAAAGGTTGGAAGGAGATCCAAAACTGATGTGGCTGTCATATACATTGAGGATATTGCCAATGACAAGATAGTAGATGAAGTTATAAATAGAATTAGCAAGATTGATATAGATTCTTTGCCTGGTAGCTCTGCCTTAGAAGCACTAATTGAAGATAACTATCTATCTCCTTTTCCACAACTGGAGAACACTGAAAGACCTGATTCTGCAGCAGCTGCCCTTTTGGAAGGAAGGATTGTAATCATAGTGGATAATACTCCTTTTGTATTGATGGTTCCTGCTACTATAGGCACATTATTCCAATCGACGGAGGATTACTACAGCCGATGGCCTATTGGCCCATTAGTCAGATTTATTAGGATGTTATCTGCAGTTCTTACTACTATATCTCCATCTCTATATATAGCTTTTACAGCTTACCACCCAGGGTTAATACCTACAGTATTTACCCTATACTTAGCTGCCAGCAGGGTAAATGTACCATTTCCTGCTGTAGTAGAGGCATTTTTGATGGAGATTACCATTGAAATACTAAGAGAATCTGGTACTAGGATTGCAGGTCCCATAGGTACCACTATAGGTATAGTTGGTGGTATTATCATTGGTCAAGCAGCTGTAGAAGCTGGAATAGTTAGTCCTCTGAAGATAATCATAACAGCTATAACTACCATTTCATTCTTTGCTGTACCCAGCTATGAATGGGCTTCATCTTTGAGATTGATTAGGTTTATATTTATGTTTCTATCTGCAATATTAGGCCTTTATGGGCTTATGTTGGGTATTGCTGTGCTTCTAGTCCACTTTGCTAAATTAGAAAGCTTCACAGTGCCATTTTCAGCTCCTTATTCTGGATTGGGATTAAAAGAGGGAGATATAAAGGACACATTAATAAAAGCACCTATTCAGCAATTCAAGCGCAGACCAGCTTTTACCTTCCCTAAGGATAGAAGGAGAATGAGGTTAAGGTGATAATATGAAGAGAAATGAAACCATATCTAATTATCAGATTAGAAATTTACTTATTACCACCGTCATTGGCGTAGGCATATTATCATTACCAAGCCAAATGGCTTCTATAATGAACAACGATGGCTGGATACCCATTGCTATTGGCGGTTTGCTTCTCATTCCATTTGTTATGATGATGGATAAGATTTTTAAGATATACCCTGATAAGAATATCTATGAAATAGGTGTAGATATCTATGGAAAGTTTCTACATAATATTTTCATGCTAGTTGTATTCATGTACTTTGTAATCCAAGAAGCCTATGTAGCTAGAATATTTGCAGAAGTGGTAAAGGCATATCTACTGGAAACTACCCCTACAGAGGTTATAATATTGACCATACTATTGGTAAGTTGTTATCTAGCCAGGTGTGAAGTACAAGTATTAGGTAGATTTGCCACCATGATATATTTCGTACTAATATTTCTTGTGGTCTTCTTGATAATCATAAGCATACCAGATGCAGACATAACAAACATGCTTCCTGCTTTTTATTCAGATTTTAAAAAGCTTCCCAGTGCAGTTATTGCATCCATCTTCTCCTATGCTGGATATGAAGTAGTATTCATAGCCTATCCCTATTCAGATGATAAAAAGGGAATTTTTAGATTTATTTTGAGAGGTCTCTTTATTGTAACAGCAATATACTTGCTCGTGTTTATAATAACCTTATCCCTATTTGGAATCGATCAGATGAAGAGGGAAATATGGCCTACCATTGCCATAGCTAATGAGGTA
>ENA-OWPA01001702-OWPA01001702.1-bioreactor-metagenome-genome-assembly--contig:-NODE-1702-length-13122-cov-15.088003_pt1 | contig 13122 bp, 12 predicted proteins | sample MGYA00238139_ERZ651803 | MGnify/ENA primary metagenome ERZ651803 (study PRJEB26909, sample SAMN07631231) | bioreactor metagenome | isolation source: Switchgrass digestor | place: USA: Dartmouth...
ATGTAAACATGATATCAGCCGGTCTGATGCAGCACAACTTGCTATATTTAGAAATGGGGGGACAGATTTTAGGACTTATAAAAAATCATTTTGAACCGTAGATGATCTGGTATACCTCGTCCTCGCCGATGATACGGCCATCCTTGATATACAGCGTCTCTCCGTCAACGAGATAGGTCTCTGAGAAGTTCGGGGTGAGTATGACGACAGATATCCCTCTTTTTTGCAGCAGGCCTATCATTTCCACAGTAACCTCCCTGATGTGTATGTCGACCTCGGTAAACGGCTTTATACATACGACCACTGCGGGAGCAAACATATACCATTTCAGATATGCTATCTGCTGCAGCTGGACATGGGACAATGCTGACAGCTTTACCTTTCCTATATCGATATCTATGAACTGTGAAACCAGCTCCTTAATACTTCTCCCATAGCGCTTCCTGGCCCACATCAGAGGGACCTTTCTGGCCAATGGCAGGCATAGGTTGTCCATGATGCTCATCTCAGAAACAAACATGCTTTTGTATGGAGATTCTTCAATAAAACAGATGCCTTTATCCACAGCCTGATGCGTATCCCTTACCCTGTACTCCTTACCCGCAACAAGCATGCGGCCTGAAAGCTGCCTCCGCATTCCCTTGAGCAGTTCGATGATATGGCTGCAGCTGGCATCATCCATATAGTATATTTTCAGTACTTCCCCGCTGCCGACGGAAAGGTTCAGATCCTTCAATAGCTGCGTGTTTATATCAACAAATTCAAGTGTCTTATCCCTTTCTCCATTGAACCCGAAATCCTGCCCATCCGGGCCGGCATCTGCCTTCCTGCTGTTCTGCTTCCTTTTGCGGCCCTTCATAATCGCCGAAAATATCTGCTGCCTTTTTATGTCCCCGGGGCTGAATATCCCGAGCGTTTTCCCTTCCCGTATGACAGACAGCCGGTCTGCCCATTTGAAGACTATGTCGCCGTAGACTTCAATGATAATAAAAGTGGTCCCCGAATTACGCAGACGACAGATCAGCCGAAATATCTCCTCAAGCTCGGTGCTTTTGAGGAAACCCGTGATATCCGCCATGACCACAAGCTTTTTGCCCTCGGCATAAGCCCTGATCAATTCAATAATTACTCTTTCCTTGATAGACAGACACGATACGGGCTTATCCGTATCGATATCGACCATGAGCTTCTTTTTGATCGTATCCAGCAAACCGTCATATTTCTTTTTTTCCACGATATAGTTCCGGATCGATCCCGAGAACAGCAGTACATTCTCCGCAATGCTCAATGATGAAATGAGCTTGCTGGTATTGTCGATAACAGCTGCGGCCTGGCTGAAATGCCTGGGACATTCGGACGGAACGATTTTTCTCCCTTCAATGAAGATCCTTCCAGATGCCGGAGGTACATTCCCTCTCAACAGCTCCAGCAGGCATTTCCTGTCGATCATTCTGTCCAATATTATGCCGAATATCTCGGCCTTGTAAATCTGCAGGTATAGCTGTGAAATTATAGTATTACCTGAACTGCTGATGCTGCAGTCCTCAATTGACAGCATTTCTTCTCTCATAATATGGGTCCTTCTGCTTTCTGATAGCCGGGATGCTTATACGCACATCTGTTCCGACATCGGCTATGCTGAATAAATGGATACCGTAGTCTTCTCCGAATAATAGCTTGATCCTGCGGCATACATTGGTCAGCGCGATACTCTCCTTTTTCTTCCTGTCGTCGTTTACATCTCCCGCAAAAACATGACTAAGCCTGTCATTTATTTCATCCAGGGTTTCCTGCGCCATCCCCGCGCCGTTGTCGCGGATGCTCAGCAGGACCCTGTCCGGCGTTGTCTCTGCTTCGATCGTGATAGTACCGCCCTCCGCCTTTCGTTCAAGTCCATGAAATATCGCATTTTCAATAATGGGCTGAAGCGTCAGTTTTGGCAGCTGCACCTGAAGTATTTCCGGCTCTCCATCCGGCAGGATTACCTCCATCCTTAGCTTTTCCCCGAACCGGTATTGCTGTATTAAAAAGTAATTCTGAACGTTTTCCAGCTCATCTTCCAATGTAACAAGATTTTCAGTCTCGGTTATCGTATAGCGAAAAAACGTTGATAAAGCTTCGGTGATCAACGATATATTTTCAAGGCCTGCGCAAAGTGCATCGCCCCGGATCGCTTCGAGCGTGTTGTACAGGAAGTGGGGGTTTATCTGGTTCTGAAGCGCCAAAAACTCGGCCTGCTTTGTTGAAAGCCTGACGGCATTCTGTTTGTCGAGCAGGATATCAAAGCGTTTGAGCATCTGTCCCATCCCGGGGCATATCTGAAAATCACTGTCGATAATTTCCTTGTAGGTTTCTCCTCGAATAAATCTTTCCACCAGCGCACAGTACTTTTTATATGGAGAATACCAGTGCCTTGCAAAAATAAGGCCGGCGACACAGAACGCAAGCGCTGCCAGTATAAACCACAGCAGCGACTTTTTGGCTGACGCCATGCCGTTTCTGTTCAGTATTATTATAATTGCAGCCGTCTCTATAAAAAGCAATGCTGCGAGCAGTTGTATCAGTAAAACTGCCTGTTCTGAAAACGTTTTGATTTTTCTCTTCATGCTGTCTCACCCCGGTTCGTCAGCGTCTCTTCGCCAGCTTCGCATTTATATCCTATCACTGTCCGGCTTCAGCTATAAAGTTTCCGGTATTCCGAAGGGTTCAAACCGGTGATTTTCTTAAACAGCTTTGAAAAGTATTTCAGATCGGTATAACCGACTTCCATAGCTATATCATCTACATTCCTGCCGGTTTGGATCAAAAGCTGCTTTGCGTTTTGTATGCGGACTTCCATAATATATTCGGAAAAATTCTTGCCTGTTTCCTTTTTGAACAGTGTTGAAAAATATGCAGGGTTGAAACCTATCGTTGCACTGACGCTCTCAAGGGTGATAGGCATATTATAGTTTTCATTGATATATTGCTTTGCCAGCCGGATCGGCTTGTAGTCGGCCATTTTCCTGCTTTCCTCAAATTTGCCGAAAATCTGGCAGATGTTTTCCAACAGCCCGTCAAAGGCTTCCCGGACCGTCATATATAGATTGTATTTCTTCCTGAACCAGTTCTCATCCGGAAAATCGAGTTCTATATCAAAATTCCTCATGCCGAAATTCTTTACGCCAAACTGGAAAATGCCTACAAGCTCCATATAACAATCATATACCAGCTTCCCGTCGAAGGCGTACGGTTCAAATCTGTGCGACAGTGACTGCAGTTTTTCTGCGATACCTTCCATATCAAGGATTTCAAGCGATCCCAGCAGAGCGCTCCTGAATTTGTGATCAACCAAGTTGCTGACAGGAATACCTGCGCTTTTATAATCCGAGTATTCAAAGATGTTCTTCCCTTGCTCCGAGATCCGGTTAAGCACCGCAATATCCGCCTCCTGGATCCGCCCGGGCAGTTTTCCCATGTCGTCCGTGACACTGCTGAGGCCTGCTACCAGCCGCACATCCAAAAAAATCTCACGCAGGTTGTATACATCATTCTTCATTTTCCCGAGCTGCCTTTTGACCTCTGTGAGATCATGCTCCTTCATATTAATGATGAACAGGACTGCATTATCAATAATAGATGCAACGACTTCTTCGCAGCATGTACGAAATCTTTCGGCCGCCATATCCTCAAGCTTTGGCAAAAGCAGAGCATAAGCGGCGTCATCCACCGCTTCCGCGGGCAGAAAAGGCTGCAGCTTCATTATGGCAAAATAGCCCTGTACAAAACGGCAGTGATACTCACGGTTTGCCATTTCAATCGAAAATGGCTGTTCCATCCCTCCGGGATTCATGATCATATCGGCCAGCAGATTCTTCCTGGCCTTCTCCTCGGCGTGGATTATCATGGACTGCAGCTTTTCCTTCTCAGAAGCTATCTGCTCGAGTGCGATATTCTTTTCGATTATTTTTCTCAGCGTTCCTTCGAGTTCCTTTTTTTTCAGCGGTTTGAGCAAATAATCCTCTACGCCGTATTTGATCGCCGATTGGGCATATTCGAAGTGGCTGTACCCGCTGATTATTATGAAATGCATTTCAGGATACAGCTCTTTTGCTCTTCTGACCAGCTCAATACCGTCGTAATTCGGCATCCGTATGTCTGTAATGACTATGTCGGGCTTGTTGTCACAGATAAACTGGTATGCCGCTTTGCCGTCATTTACTACCCCGGCGACTTCAAGTCCAAGCGACTGCCAGTCTACCAGATGAGTAATCAGTTGACATACCTTGATTTCATCGTCAGCTATAAGGACCTGCATCAGGAGTATCACCCTCTTTCCATTACTGGATGAGTCTTTCAGCCTTTTCCTACATATTTATATTGGTTAGTATATCATGAGCCACAAAAATCGACAATATACTACATGATCACATATAGTGACTGTATATGTAAACATTACAATTGCGTTTAAGGGACGTCTGAACCTGAAACGAGCTTGATCAATAGCTTTAATAATCACTGTCTTAGATGAAAGAACCATACGATTTCCTAAACTGAAGGATATTGAAGTGACATTAATAAAAGCTGATATCAGAGATCTAAAACAGGCACAGGCCCATCAACCCAATTTAACTGGCTATCGATCATAAACTGTTCACACCAGTTCCTGTCAGAAGTATACCAGTTATTAAAGCTGTTGATGCTGTTGTATAAAGCCTCTACGGACGCACTATCTTTTAGTTCTATAACGTTATTTATGTTACACATAAGATTATCCGGTTTTTTTTCGACACCCTCCAAAACTCTAAGAAACCATTTATATGAAGGGAATAAAGTCTCATTGTACGCCAATACGAGCCTTCCTGCAAAAAATACATAGTTGGAAAGGGAATAATCCATCAACAGTTTGTTATTTTTTCTTAATCCTTCGTAATAATACCACTTCCACGTTTCAAATTGAGCATAAAATTTATTTATATTCTCCTGCTTCCTTTCAACGGGGTACCTTGACGCGTCTGCAACAAGCTGCTCCAACCCATCTACTTTGGAATATGATACAAAAGCGCCCTGAAAAGCAAATTTTGCAGGTTCGCTGCCGAATTCGGCAACTTTCTTTATATAATCGGGACATGTACATTTCCCATCAATATAACCGCCCTCATAATTACAGGATTCCGTTTCATAGTAGAATACGGTATTTTCCTTTAACGCTCTCTTGTAGTCCTCGTCAGAAAGCACGATCATTATGTCAACATCGGAATCTTCTCTTGCAAATCCGTGAGCTATAGAACCTCCAATAATAACACCAAGAACCTCGTCACGTGCTTTGAGTTTGTCAGTTATTGCTTCGATCGCTGCTATATGGTGCTTATACATAGTTGGCACTCCTTGATACCATTTTAATTATGAGGTTGATATAATGATGTTGATAAGTGCATAGACATTATAGCATCTTATGGCGTGAAATCCAACCATATTGCTTTTATTTGCTGTAAGCAGGATTACTGAGGAAGATAAACGCACGATAGGATTTTTTTGTGTACATAAAGAAAATACGTATATTTTGAAGCTCTACAGGAGTTTTGAATTTAACGTACAGTCATTTTACAGTGAGGAAATAATGGTGCTAAATTATTAGTGTGGTTGTCATGCATTGGGTAAATACACAGCCGCGTAGAGTCGTTTGAGAGGTAATACAATGTATAAGAGGATATTATATAAAAAAGCCTACAGATTGCTAAAGGACTCAACTCCGCTGAAGTTTGACTGCGGTCTTATTTGCAGCAGGAAGTGCTGTTCCGGGGACAATGAAGCGGGAATGTGCCTCTACCCGGGTGAAGAATCACTATTAGAAGGTCATGATGATTTTTTGAATATTCAAAAGACGAAAATGAGGGATACGGATGTTCTTTTTGCTGTCTGCAGCGGCAAATGCAACAGAAGGTTCAGACCCCTGGCATGCAGGATATTTCCCTACGCTCCATATATTGATAAGAACGGACGTCTTACTGTTATAGAAGACCCCAGGGCGAAATATTTATGTCCGCTTTTAATGGAGTCATTTGGTCTGAAAATCGATAGAGGATTCAAAAGGAATGTAAAAAATGCATTTCGGATCCTTATCATGGATGAAGAAATAAAGAGCTATATCAGTCTGCTTTCGGCCGTACTGGACGATTACAGCAAGATGACAGGTGTCACGCGCTGCTGATATGCTAATTTCCTCTCCCCTTTGCATAATGTTATCGACCATTATAGTGACAAGGCCATTTGAACTGCCCCTGTATTTGAAACTTAAAGGGAGTCAGCTTCCAATGCTCAGTAAACCATGCTATCATCTTGATTTCCACATAACATGACTGATATTTTGATTATATTTGATAATCGTGGTAAATTTTTATAAGATAAAAGCTGAATAAAGTATTATTCGCGTGTCACATTTTTACAAAATAAATCATTGATAATATCCTATTAAATAGGGTATAATACTTGTAGGAGTCAAGATGTACAGAGAATTTGTAAGGTTACCGGAGTTTGAGAAATGCTGGAGCAATTTGGGCCTTACTGAAGATGATTTAGCTGATCTGGAATATCATTTATGTATAAATCCAGAGAGCGGCAAAATCATGGAAGGCACAGGTGGATTAAGAAAGTTAAGATGGGCACTGCCAAACGGAGGAAAAAGCGGCGGCATACGTGTTCTTTACGTGGATTTTGTTTATTATGAAAAGCTGTATCTGATTTCTGCATATCCTAAGAATGAAAAGGATAATCTTTCGAAAGCGGAACGTAATGAAGTAAAAAAGCTTATTAAACTTCTTGAGGAAGAATTGAGAAGGAAGTGATGGAATGGGAGTATACGATAGCATTATAAGAGGTTTAAATGAAGCTATACAATACGAAAAAGGTGAATTGAAAGCAGTAAAGTCCAGACATATATATATTGCTGCCCTTCCACAGTATCACGGGGCTAAAATTAGAGAAATACGCCTGAAGAAAAAATTGACACAAAAATCACTGGCTGCCGTTCTAGGCGTATCCATTAAAACAGTAGAAGCATGGGAGTCAGGTAAAAACGTACCTGAAGGGCCGGCACAAAGGCTTTTGGATCTCATTGATAAAGATGAACATTTCCTTGAAAAATACAAAATTATGAGTTGGAAATGAACCCTTTGAGGAAACCTTTGCAGCTAGCATTTATATTATTATGACGCTTTGAAAGCTATCTGTACTTCAAACAGGTCACCGTTTATATTTATACCGAACCATCCGCCCATGGCCTCGGTCAGGCTTTTTGCGATGTAAAGGCCAAGTCCGTTGCCCTCGGTAAAGCGGGCAGCAATAGTTATAACTGCAAGGATCAATACCGTATACCTGGCCCTTCGCTTCATCCTTTGTCCTGATCTTCTGTCGTTCTGCAACATATAAACACACCTCTTCATTGGTTTTGTTACATTATGAAGAGGCGTGCCGAAGTTGAATGTTATAAAAAGTCAAGAATTTTCAAATATTGCTGCTGCCTAATCACAAATTTTCGTTTCTCAGCGCGTCTATGATATTTTCATTCTTCAGTTTGTTCATGGAATATAGCATCGTTGCAAAGACGACCGCGAACACGCTGAATACGGCAATAACGAACGATACCCATGGGATATAGAAGTTAGTAACATAGCCCGCATTTATACTCCGGTAAATCAGATAAGTGACTCCAACTGCAGCAGGCAGCCCCCACAGCAATGATTTTGTGCCATACATCAGGCATTCATAATCCATCATCTTATGGAAGCCCTTCTGTGTCATGCCCACGGATTTGAGCATTGCAAACTCGCGCCGCCGCAGGTTTATGCCGGTCGATATCGTATTGAACACATTTGCAGCCGCTATCAGAGAAATCAGGACTATAAAGCCATAGGCGAATACATTGATTATAAATATCATATTCCTGTTGGTCTCTTCATTATCTGCAACATCACGCAAATTCTCCGAAGGCAGGCCGTGCTCATCCAGAATGGCCGTAAGTTTTTCCGTCAGGGCCGCATGATCCTTCCCTTTGAAGAAATATTGAGCTTCATCCGTTATTTCCATACCAGCAAAATACTTGGGAATACAGCGTTCCGGAATCATTACCGTTATATTGGTCCCAAAATAGGCTCCATTTATGGCAAACGGCAGCGAATCGACAACTGCTCCGACATCTATAGTTGTCCTGTTATACATCAGAGCATCCAGTTCTTCATCTGTCAAACCATCAGGAATGGGGTCCTCAATTGCCTTATCCATCTTCAAATCCAATACAGATATGGTATCACGCAGTATTTCTGTTTTCCTGTATTTTCTTGTTGCCGCATCGATTCCCTCAACATATGCCATAACAACTGCGTCCGCATCGTTTAAGCCCCTGGCAGATATATATCCTTCAAAAACCTTATCCGGCACAATAAATACACTTGCAGGCAAGTCATAAAAATCACTGTTCTCTTCACCGTTTTCTGTTTCTCCGGCTGATGTATCATAACGCTCCCTGAACTCGTCCAGCATATCTTCCTTATTTATGACTGCATTTCCAAATTCTATAAAAGCATAAACGGAGTCTGTCATTCCATCTGTCTGTGCCAGCATCTCATACACCTGTTGCGGAGTCATCTCTGTATTGGTTTTGGTATTATATGACCAACTGATGTCATAATCCCTTGTTTCCAATACATCCGTGACACTATCCTTCAGATAGGAACTGAACGAGCTGGCGGATATAAAAAGCACTATGCTCATGAACAGAGATACGACGGTGGTCCTGTACCTTCTCCTGTTGCGTCTGAAATGCTTACGGGCAAGCACGCCCTCAAGCCCGAACAACCTGTAGGTGAGCTTTGATGTACGGACATCCTTTGCTCTTACATTGATCTCTTTAGTCTGCCGTATCGCCTCTATCGCTGTAATACGTGTTGCGCGCCTTGCAGGGATCAGTGCGGAAATAAGAACAGTTACCAGCGCCAGCAGCACTGCTGAAACGATTGTCCAGATGTTCACATGGAGCGAAAGCGAATAAGGCACATAGCCGTTGTAAAGCGATGTAAGCTTCTGACCAACTATGGACAGAGTTATGCCTATTCCGGCCAATCCGGAAAGTATACCGATCGGTATTCCTATTACGCTTACGAACATGGCTTCATAAAAAATACATTTCCTGATCTGCTTATGAGTTGCGCCCACAGACGACAGAAGCCCTATTTGCTTCGTCCTTTCACTTACTGAGATGGAAAAGGCATTGTAAATAAGTGAAACAGACCCGGACATAATCAATACAACAAGGATGGCCGACAGGCTGTAAAGGACAGTATAAAAATTGGAATATTTCGATACACCGCTGTACATGAGCAGGTCATCGTTGAATGAACTGCCGGCATAGCCCTCCTTTTGCATTTCCGCTTTTATTAATTCATATATGCCGGATGGTTTTTTCAGCTTGAAATACACATCATAGGTCCGGTCTTCCCGCTCGGTGCCACCCATTACCGTAATGGCAGTATATCCGGGAGAATTGTAAGGCTCAAAGCTCGGGCGTTCATAAAACCCGACCACGGTAAAACTGCGGGTTTCCCGGATGACCAGCTTTTCTGCCACCGTACCGTCTTCATTTGTTATGAAAGGCTTTTGCTGGTTGAGTTGTGAATCTCCATACATCCTTACACCGATGTCCAGTGTGATCCTGTCTCCCAATGCAAATTCTGACCCGCCATTTTTCAGCAAATGGACGGGCAGTATGATCTCGTCGTTTTTCTCCGGAAGTCTCCCCTTTGTTATATGGACAGGCAACATAGAATTGAAGCTGCTGTCTGCACCTATTACAAAAATATAAGGCGAATTCTTAAATTTAGGATTTGGCAGGGCGGAATAGCCTATATTCTCACACGCTGCAGCCTTCAGTATTTCAGGATCATTCCTCAATTCTGCGATTTTGTCAGTTCCGACATCGTAAAGGCATCCGTGCCAGTCACCTTCTTCATATACGCCCACATCGATCATAAAGCTTCGAAGGCTTGTAACAAATGATGTCACAGCAGTCAGCATTGCCGCGGACAAAATAATGCCGATTATTGTGACGAGCGTGCGTGTTTTATTCCTTGAAAGTGTTTTTAGCGTGACTTTCAGAAAAATATTCATGCTCTTTTCACCTCGTCACGTATAATTCTGCCATCTTCGATTGCTATTATCCTGTCAGCCTGTAATGCAATATTTTCATCATGGGTAATTATGATAAGGGTCTGGTTATATTTCTTATTTGACGATTTCAGCAATTCAACGATCTCATGGCTGTTTTTGGAATCAAGGTTTCCGGTCGGTTCATCCGCCAGAACAACAGCCGGTGCGTTCATCAGCGCCCTGCCTATGGAAACGCGCTGCTGCTGCCCTCCGGAAAGCTGATTGGGGAGGTGATTTTCCCTGCCTTTCAGGCCAAGGAAGTTGATAAGCTCGCTCAGGCGTTCTTCATTTACCTTCCTGCCATCCATGAGTACGGGAAGTGTGATATTCTCCCTTACATCCAAAACGGGAATGAGATTATAAAACTGATAAATCAGGCCAACCTGTCTCCTGCGGAAAATAGCGAGCTGCTCATCATTCTGAGCATATATATCCTGCCCGTCCATGTATACCTTGCCGGATGTCGGCTTGTCCACCCCGCCGATTATGTGAAGAAGAGTTGATTTGCCTGAGCCGGAAGGGCCGATTATGGCAATAAACTCTCCCTTTTTTACGGTAAAGCTCACGTCATCCAGTGCTTTAACCATGTTATCAGCAGTACCGTATATTTTGGTAAGATGCTCAATTTTTAATATATCCATAATTATCCTCCTTTACGTTTATGGATACATCATACCGTCGACAGGTGACACAGCAGTGACTTATTTATGACAAAAACGTCACTTAGACTACACTTTTATAGAACCTGATTGTGAATTTTGCACCGCCGTCTCTGGCATTTTCTGCCTTTATCGTGCCATTCTGCTCTGATATGATCAGCTGTGCAAGAGATAATCCGATTCCATAATTCTGACCAGAAGTGTTTTTCCCGCGATAGAAGCGTTCAAATAAATGCGGCAGATCCTCCTCATCTATTCCATTGCCGTTGTCTGATATAACTATTTCAGTAAACAGAGCGGTCTCAGAAGCATCGATTTTGATTGTCCCGCCTTCAGGTGTATGCTCCATGCAGTTTTTCAGTATATTTCCAACCGCCTCGGCAGTCCACGCAAGGTCACCTGTGAAGCTCCCGTTGCCGTTTATGTTTACACATAACTGCTGATTTCTAAGTTCCATCGGTATCTGCAGAGGTTCTGAAGCTTTACTTATCAGATCTGCCACAAAAACGGTTTCCCTTTTAAGTTTCACTGTACCGGCATCAAATTTTGAAAGCTTCAATATTACGGTGACAAGCCTGTCGATATGCCCCAACAGTTTCATCATGTCCTGGGTAAGCTGCAGCCGGCGCTCATATGTTAGATCCGGATCCTGCAGCAATGTGGCAATTAAGTTGGCAGAAGTAAGCGGTGTTCGTATCTGGTGTGAAATATTTGCCATGGAATCAGCAAGATACTGCTTGTCTTTCTTCAGAAGATCTGCCTGTTCTCTCATACGGACCGTCATCTTGTATATCTCACTGCTGAGAATAGCCAGCTCTCCTTCGGCGTATTCATTAAAATCAAGGTTTTGCCGTGAGTGAAGGATTTTGTCTATATCATTGCTTAATTCAGCAATTTTCTGATATCGTTTTCGTTCGGACAAAAAATGAATAAAGGTAAACAGCAGGCACAGGCACAGCACCAGAATACCACAGGCTGTTCCGGCTGCAAAACCGATGATGGTTGCCCCAGAACCTGTCACAAGATATATCAGTAAATTCTTTTTAACCCACGGATTCCTGAAAATGTCCATATATTAGCCCACCTTATACCCGATGCCGCGGACTGTTTTGATAATGGATGGATTCTGCGGGTCATCCTCGATCTTTTCACGCAGCCTTTTAATGTAAACTGTCAGCGTATTATCATTTACAAATTCACCTGCAGCATCCCAGATATTCTCCAGAAGTTTGCTCCTGGTAAGTACAACGCCCCTGTTGTTGAGAAAAATCAGCAACAGGCGGTATTCAAGTGCAGAGAGGAAAATTTCTGAACCGTTTTTCGTTACCGTTCCTTTTACAGTATCAACCCGAAGCCCGTCAATTTCAATTACAGACTGGGCCTTTCCTGAATGTCTCAGGGCATTTTTTATGCGCGATACCAGCTCTCTGGGTCTGAACGGTTTTCCTATATAATCGTCAGCACCCATATCCAGGCCGGTAACAACGCTGTATTCATCGCCGGAAGCGGTAAGAAAGATCACTGGGATATCCGTATTGGCCTTGGCGGCCGCACATACGGCAAAACCGTTCCCATCCGACAATGAAATGTCAACAAGCAGCAGGTCATATGAGTCAGTCTCGATTTTTTGGATCGCCGCAGCCTGCCCGCTTACAGATTCCACCGAAAAGCCTTCGCTTTTGAGAAATTCAGTCAAGTTGTCGACTATGCTTTTATCATCTTCAACAAGTAAAATCTTTGTCATCGGTCACCCCAACTCTGCGTTAATTTTTGTTTTGCCATGGCAACATCTTCAAAACAATTACCAGGGCTATAACTACAGAATCACTACAATAGCAACATCAATAGAATCATTATCTGACATGCATTACGCATCGTCATTATGCAAAATGCTAAAGTTGCCCGCAATAAATGAGCCTCTGTTTTCATGCAGATTATATCATAAATATGGTGTTCAAGGAATAATTCGGAGAATAAGAATCCAACCAAGCATAGTTCTAATGCACAGACATGCAAATTTCCTCCCAATAGGATAAAGACCATGGGAGAAACTTATCACATCTACCACTTTATCAGTGATAGCTGAATTTCAATCCACTCTCCCCATGCGGGGAGAGACGCCCTATCATAACGTCATCCATGTCTAACTGGTATTTCAATCCACTCTCCCCATGCGGGGAGAGACCTCCGGGATAATATCATCATCAGTTCGCTTTATCGATTTCAATCCACTCTCCCCATGCGGGGAGAGACCTTTTTTGTAATCCTCAAATCTTTCACAACT
>ENA-OWPA01001704-OWPA01001704.1-bioreactor-metagenome-genome-assembly--contig:-NODE-1704-length-13096-cov-6.885014_pt1 | contig 13096 bp, 20 predicted proteins | sample MGYA00238139_ERZ651803 | MGnify/ENA primary metagenome ERZ651803 (study PRJEB26909, sample SAMN07631231) | bioreactor metagenome | isolation source: Switchgrass digestor | place: USA: Dartmouth...
AACCTTTTTAATTTCTTTAGCTTTAAGTCTTTCATTTCTTTCAAGCTTAACACAATTATCGCATTTCATATAACTTTTATTGTTTGCGTGTCTCACTTGAATATGTCCGCATGTTTTACATTTAACTTTTATCTTGCTGTCATATGTTTCATATCCTGATATATATTCAAAATTAGGAAACTTCTTATTGAACTTTTCGATGTATTGCTGTTCATTTATACGCATAATAATAACACCTCCGTAGTGCTGTCCGATATTGTTAATGTGGGAAACAAGTTTCGGAATAACTTGCTTTCGGTTGGCCGACCTATCCCACATGAATATTATATCATATTTTTCTACAAACTAATAGCTTTTTTGTATACTTATCCATTTTATTTATATAAACCCCATTATTTTTTATACTCAAATGTATTTATATACGAATATGTTTACCATATTTCTCATTCAGTTCGTTATATTCTTCTATCCATTCAGTAGGCACTGTAAATCCTTCTTTAATATACCTTTCAATTACTTTGGATAACTCTGATAATCTTCTTGATCTATGCACCCACTTTGGTTCAATGCCTAATGGTACTAATCTATCTAAATTATACTTAAATGTCATGTCAGATTTACTCCCTTTGTCGATAGGTTTTAACATACCACCGCATTGATTACATCTGTGCCCATCTCTACCATTCTGATATATTACATGTCCTTTGCAATTCATACATTCAAATACTACGTATTCTTTCAACCTTACCACCTCTCTTCCGTCAAAGGTTTCTTCTTTTCCTTCTGCCTATATCCATGTCTTGCTTCATGACAATTGTGGCACAATGGAACTAGATTAATATATTCTTTCCCTTGGAATGTATACTTCTTACTCAATGCTAACCTTGGATGCTTACGTACATACTGTTGATGATGCACTGTATTAGCATTACTGTAATATCCTTTAACCTTGCAGTCCTGACATTCATTCTTGTACTCTGCCAATACTTCCTTGCGTAAGTGTCTCCAATACTTAGAGTTATAGAATTCTTCTAATCTATTCTCTGCTATTAACTTACTTATCCATGCTCCAACCTCATCCTGATTATAGATATTCATTTATATCGACTTCCTAATTTATAATTTGAACCTCCCACGACTAAAGTCGCGGGATTCTTGAGAAGTTTGACCGCTATGCAATCCTTATTCTCAACGGACTGTCCAATCGCCCATTATCCCTCGCAGTTTGCACCGCTTTAGGAATACCTTTTGTATACTTTCTTAATATGTTTAACGCACCATTTACATCTGCATTAATTAATATCCCAGCATTTGTTCTAAATAATCCTCTTTCTATTCTCCTTGATTTATTATAATACTCTTTATTTATAGGCTCTAAATCTATTGCACTACATCCACTGGTATATGATTCATTAACCATTATTACTTTTAATCCTGCTAATTCTGCTTTATACTTTATCTTATTTACTAATTCTTGCTGTGGTATTTGAACAAAACTTTTAGTGTGATTTTCTTGCTTTATTCCTGAAAAATCGCCTATTACTATTGTGTTGCAATCCATTGTTAATGCTAATTCTACTATGTTTTTACTAATCTTGTGTATTTGGTCTTTAATATAGTTATTTCTTTTAGTTTGTAGTTTAATTATTTGCTTTGTTCTTCTAAAATGTTTACTATTTTTACATTGTTTCATAGCAATAGAAGTTAACCTTGCTATTTCTTTATTATAATAAGCATTTTTACTTTTAATATGTTTGCCACTAAATATAATGCATTGTGGATTGTCTTTAAATACACAAGTAGCAAGATTATCTAATCCTAAATCTATTGCCATTACATTATTACCTGTTGCTTTATACTCTACCTCTTTATCCCATACAATTAACAAATACCACATTTTTGATGATTTATCCCATTGAATTCTAATTTGTTGTATTTTTGATAAGTTTACAGGTATTTTGACATTTTTCATGTCAAAATTTAAACTTTGAACCTGAAACTTATCTCTCATTATTTTTGATAATGATAGCTTTAATACGCCATCTTTATACCTTATCCCTGCTGTTGTAAATATTATCTCGTTCTTTTTATTGTTTGTATTCTTAAACTTTGGTGGTTTAGGCAATCCTAAATATTTATTTGGATTTTTCTTATAATCTTTTATTGAAGCAAAATAAGATTTCCAATCCTGTTCTAACATCTTCAAACACCATTGATAGGTATGCGAATGTAGAAATTGTGTATGATAATTTTGTTTATATAACTTTTCAGTTTCATAATAGTTTTTAAAACCATTCTCTCTGTTTTCATAGTTTGCTATATTATATAACTTTGTTGTATGATATGATAATTCTTCAATTATTTCTTGTTGCAATTGGACTAATTTAGCATAGTATTTAAAACTTACTTTCACATTATCACCTCCTTATAATTATATAATATCATGATGTTATCACCTTGTCAAGTGTTTGTTGTCATGGTATAATATATTCGAGGTGATAATATGAGTATTTCAAAAGATAATACGAGAACTTTAATCACTATTCCAAAGGAGTTAAAAAAACAACTAGAAGAAATTGCTAAACAAGATAATAGAAGTTTTAATAATTTAGTGGTCAAAATTTTAAAAGACTGTGTTCGCAATTCATCTCCCACCTGAAGAGGTGGGAGTCTTCTTGCTTATTTACGATAAAAAATCTGAAATATATCACTGAAAATGTTAAAAAGGGTGATGAAGTAACCTTATATTTTGACTTTGAAGACGAGCGATTGTTCATACTTGACTATTTAAAGAAACATCTTCCTGTAAAAATAACCAATGAGTCAATGGATGAAATAGATTTTATTGCAGAAGATGATGTAAATTTGAAAGATTTGTTTTTACAACACTTCAAGTTCATATTGAGCAAATAATATTAATATAAAAGGAGTGAATTTATGAAAAGAATTAAATACGAAGTTGAAATTACGTATGATGAAAAAACCGATATGGGATATATATATTTAGTACCTATACAAAAAGTAAAAGTCTTAGATACAAAAGGTAAATATCCTATATTGTATGATGTTAATGAAAATAATCAAATACTTGGTATAGAGGTATTTCATGCAACTTTACTTTTCCCAGATAAAATTAAAGAATTATTAGATAAAAACTAAATTTTATTAGAAAGGAGTTTGTTTATGATTAATATTAAATTTGAAAATATACAAGATGGATGGATGGATTTTTCTATTAATAATCATACTTTTTGTGTTAGTTATCTAACTCATTTTGATGAAGAAATGGAATATTTGTTAGATTTACCAAATGACGATAAAAAGGTTAAAAGAATATATATAGACGGAGAAGGCGTGGACTTATATTTAACTGCGTGGAGAGTTTATGATGATTTATTTATAGTGTGGGAAGAATGGAGAGATGACGTCAAAACATACATTATGAGATTTAAATATGATGAGTTTATGGAAGTGTACAATAAGGCATTTAATGCTGTAAAAGATGTTTATCAAACACATTTTGAATGTGGCTTGTATAACGAAGATTGAACATGTTAATAAGAGATTCATTATAATGCAATTAAGAATTGTTTTAGTGTTTACACTTATGACAATAACAGCGATGAGCCGTTGCAAAATATAACCTGGGATACGTGGAATAAAGGAGGAGAGACAAGTGAAAGAACTATTTAAAATATCACATATTGAATTACGAATCAACGAGAAGGATTATATTAAGCTAATACGGGATCATCTTGAAATTTATTATGACTGTACAGTACCGGAAAATCTGATTGGCATTATTGTAGACTCAGAAATAGGATTCGTCACAGTAGTAATAGACGAGGAGAACATTTCTGAAGAGTTGGCCGAGAAACTGGCAAGTAACGGATTCAACATTCAGGAATGGTATGAGATGACTAACGCAATACTTAGAAGTATTTTTAAAACCGATAATGTTTCTTCGTATGTTGACTTGGACGAATACGAATCAATGCTTGAAAATAATGATGTAGTTGTTCCAATCCAAATCGGTTACGAAGATTATCTGAAATGGGAGAAATATAATTCAGAATATATTGATCTTCCATGTTACATCTCAGGCGATGAAAAACTTAAGTTGATTAGTTTCTTCATGAAGAGATACGAACTTAACGATGACGGTATAGTGGAATCTTTGAAAATGGCACATGAAATTATTGATCATAACAGAGTCATCAAAGAGCCTTCACTGTATGGATATAAGAAAGAACTTATACAAGATTTCCCTCTTCTCAGAAATGTATTGGAATATATGAACGACGAATGGAGCTGAAACATGTATCTATTTGAACCTCTCCACCTTCTGTAAGGTGGAGAGGTTCAATGTCCACAATGCAAAAAAACTAGAAATAAAAGAGAAGGGCGAGTGCTGAGATGGAATTGAAAGAAAAATGGGAAAAAGTAGATATGGATTTCTTAAAGCAAATGGTTGTCCTGCACAATAAAATATCATTTGGCAAAATAGAAGAGGCTGAATTTGATAAATTCGTCTTGGAGAATAAAGAAAAACTGAATAATCCAGATTATCTCCAGATATTTTCTGAAAGAATGAGTCCGCTACCTGAATATTATCAAAAGCATTTCGAGATGTGTAAGTTCTTCTACGATTTTATGGCGGCCAATCCTGAATGGAAGGAACTCAATTTCGATTTACGGACTTTTATACGGTTAGGAGTTTTCCAAGATACCTTTAAGACTTATTTGAAAGGAAACTAATAGATTGAAACCTGGGAAAAACCTTTTATATTATAAATAATGATTTTTTAGGAATTAGTTACTTAAGGAGGTACATTTAATGTCATTAAACGTGAAAAAGAAAAGAAAGCCCAGAGGAATTAAACAGGATGGCACTCCATCTTTAGATTTGTGTCCAGGTTGCTACTCTTTCTTTTGCGACCCGACTGCAATGTCACATAAATTCCAAGAAAAAATCCGCAAACGGCTATCTCAAGGATTATGCCCTGCCTGCGGTGCTAATCCGTGCAAATGCAAATCCAGCCTGAATGGACAGAAAGAACTTACAAATCCCGTTATACAGATTCGTGATTTCGGGGACGGAACATGGTCCGTTATTGCAAAGATATGGAATCCTCAGAAAAGGTTCTATGAACATCCAACGCTCATCAATCTTTCACAGGATGAAGCCAAGAAGCATTGTTCTGAACTGATTAAGAATCCCCCGACAGTGCGTGAAATTGAAAAACACTGGAGATTTATTGGGGATTAATTGCTTGGAATGAGGGATTAAAGTGAAAATTAAAGATAGTGTTCTTACCTTTTAATGCACTTTTGGTTGATTCAAATTGAATTGACATAAATCCTCTCTAATAGTAAGATAATAATAGAAAAGTCTTATTGGAGGGGATTTTATGTTAAAAAAGAGGACTTGTCTATTATTATCATTAATACTACTACTAATAGTAATTATTCCTGTAACAGCAGAAGAACTAGAACCATATATAGAGAATGGAATACTCTATTATGGTGAGAAACAGCTTGATTTAAAACCCTATCAATTTGTGTCAGACAATCCGTATGATTTACAGGTCCCTAATGAGTCTTTCAGATCTGCATTATATTACAAACCGCAGCTAATGGGAGAATACATTTATCTTATCGCTGCAGTTTTTATTGAGAACAAAATTTCTTTGACTGAATCTTTTGATCCAGATAATCATAGCATTATGGGTGATGTGTATAATATTCTAATTCGGATTCCAGTTGACACCATGAGTCCAGGTATGATTGGATGGGCTTATTGTAAAACGCTCAGAGGTTTCCGCTGGACATTTGATATTAATGAAGGCGATAAAGATAACATGGGCGTTGATGAACAAGAAGTTTTATATAATTGGGGAAGAGATGTTCTCATCCCACAACTTATTAAGTCTAAATATCATCCTGATACCATGTATGCAGTCTTTGAAATAAGAGATGTCGTAATCGATAAAATGGTATTCCATTTCGGCTATTACACAAGGGAGGAGCTTGAGTCGAATTCAGGCGCCTGTAAACAACTTTTCTATGTTAATTATACTCAGCCATACTTTGCAGACAGAGAGCATGGTGCTTGTTACTTCGAGGAACTTGAAAAAGACACAATACTCGTAAGATATTTCCCTAAAGATTATAAAGGAGAGGTATATGACAATATATTGGATATAAGCGAATACGGAAATCCAAAAGTTATTAAGACAAGACATTTCCCAATGCCTGATGCGAAAGGTAGTGAGTAAACATGGATGATAAGAACATCGTGGAATTTATATTCAGGGGTAAGAGAAATTACTTGTACTATGAAGGAGAGAGCATATATGCCTCTCTTTATCATATTGCAATGGCTCTTGGTTATACTTCTGAAGCAATGATTGCGAGATTGAATAAGTTTACTGCCGTAAAGAATCTGTCGAAATATATTACCTGTAAACTTGACAGGCAGCAACCTTATCCTACTCATTTTGTACCGATAATAAAAGTGGCTAACCTACTTGATGGTCTGCGCTTTAGAAATAGACCTGGAATAAAAGATTTATATCGAGCATATATCGAAGATTTTGCTACTGAAGCAGAAATAGCAGTACAATCATGTTTATCTTCAACTCCTTTAGTGACTGAGAAGAAAGTTGATCAGGTTGATACATTACCCGAACACCAAGCTGCTGCCACAATTGAAGTTGACGTTCCCACTATTACCCCTGTAATAGTTAACGGAACAAAGGTATTGAAAAATGCAGAACTTGCACAGTTATATGATGTCACGCCAAAACGGTTGACAGAAGTACTTGCAAACAACATTGACCAATATATTGAGGGTGTTCATTATTTCCGATTATCACGAACTCAATTTGATCAGCTTCTTCTCAATCCACAAAAATCTTATTACGGATTCGTACCAGGATATAACCGCAACAAGAACGATAAGATATTATGGACTGAAAAGGGCGCGCTACTTGCAGCCAAAGCAATCAATACACCAAAGGCATGGCAGGCACTAAGTCACATTGAAATGATACTCAATGAAACAGGCATGGTACAACAATCATCATATAGTTCTGGCATAGGAGATGCATTCTTAAAAATTGCTGGGGTATATGAGATGATTCTTAACAGGCTTGACGTCCTGGAAAAGAAAATAGACAGTATAATTCCTACTCCTCAGCCACAAACAAAATCATCAAGCTGGAGGGAAAAAGTTAAGGCACAGGTAAGGGTAATAAAGGAATACTATCCTATAAAAAGCTATGATGCGGTATGGAGAGATCTTTACGCGGAACTTTCACAGATTAAGGGATGCAAGTTGAGCACAAGACTTAACAATATGCGTAGACAAGCCGTACGCAACGGACTCCCGAAGTCGAAGGTAGACAAGCTGAATTACCTTGACGTAATAGAAAGCGATGAGGATTTAAAAGCCGCGTTACTAAACCTGCTTGCCCAATATTATCAGCTATATGTAATCCCGATGCAAAATCCTGATACGGAGGGGTAGTCATGAAGAATAGAAAAAAGATTCCTGTTCACACAAGGTGTAAAAACTGCGGAAAATGCTGCGGTCCAATACTGGTTACAAAGAATGAACTGAAAGAGATTAAGAACTATGTAATGCGGATGAACTCAGAGTACAGGCGAGAACTTAAAGAACAAATAAAAACAAAAGATCCTCTTGCATGTCAGTTCCGTGACGAGAAAAATAAACGCTGCGCGATTTACCCAGTCCGTCCTGTAATATGCAGGTTAATGGGAGTTACATATGGAATGAAATGTCCGGAAGGCAATACATGCGAGATAGACGGAAGAGAATTTCTGGACTTTAATGAAAAACCCATTGAACTCCCATATATGTTATAATTATCTTGAGCAAAATTTATCCAAAAATTGCTGACTTCAATGTACTCCAGGAGGTAAGTATGGCAGACTTGCAAGAACAACTTGAGATTATAAGCAGTATTCAGCTTGCCAGGGAAGGACTGATTAAACAAAAAGAACAATTAGAGGAGAAGATAAATAATATTGATAAGGCAATCTTCCGTTTATGGGAACTGTTTGATATTTGCCCAAGATGCAATGGAGAGGGTAGATATACAATAACGTATCATTCAGGGACTACAAAAGAGAAACGATGCGATTACTGCGACGGCAAAGGACAGTTTAACATCCACCGGAAAGATGAACTTAAACGATGGATGTTAACAGTGAAGAGCGAATGAAAGAGGTAGGGAACAAATGAGGCAAACTTTTTGGTATAAATTTAAAAAAGGAGAAAAAGCCGCAAGAATCATGGAAGACGTTATAATGTTTAACAAAGGATTCTGGACTAGCGATTCTCAAATGGAAACAGTAGAAGAACTTGGCATAAATCATTCAACAGTGCTTACACCGACTATTACAAAAGAAATTCCGATAAACAAACACCAGCGACCGGTTCTCATTGAAGGAAGATATATGCCAAAGGAACAAGAAGATATCTACTCCAGGTATAAAAGAATAAAGATTCCAGTGTTACACTTATACATATACGACAATAAGGGAGTAGTTAGCAAGTGGAATATACCTTATGACAAAATGGAAGATGGTAAAACAGAGGGGAACATGCTCAAAAACTACACCCCAAATCCCAAAAAAGCAGAACTGCTTTGGGAAAGGGTTGATGTAGAATAAGTACCAAAGGGGTTTTAATAAATGACCTTAACAGATAGTGTAACTGTATTGAACGGGGTTGGAAAAGTAAAAAAGACGGCTTTCGAGAAACTTGGCATCAGCACCTTGATGGATCTGTTATTCTATTACCCGACACGGTATGAGGACAGAACAATAGTAAAGCCAATTGGACGGTTACAAGATGGTGATGTATGCTCTGTATACGGTACATTAATAGAAGACGTACAGTGGAAATCCATCCGCCCGAGATTAACATTATATACGGTACACATTCAGGATAATACCGGTATAATGAAGATTTCATGGTTTAACGAACCGAGAGTAAGAAAACTACGTTACGGAGATCAAATTGTCTTTTACGGCAGGGTGAAACGCCAGTTCAGATATCCGGAAATGACATCTCCTTCTTACGGCTATCCTCAAGATATGCTTAAGATAGTACCAGTTTACAGAGCAAACAAAGATCTTACCCAAAACGCAATACGGCAGGCGATTTATGACGCCCTTAAAGGGTTATACAGCCAGATAACAGATCCGATACCGGATAATATCCGTAAAAACTATAATTTATGTAGCTTGCAGGAAGCGCTGAAGCATCTTCACTTTCCTGCATCCCAGGAATCTATAGAAAAGGCGAGAAGAAGACTTGTTTTCCAAGAATTATTCTATCTGCAGTTGTCAATAATGAAACAGTATCCAACGTCATCCGCTTCATCATATGTTGTCTGCAATCATTCCCAGGAAGTAGATGACTTTATTAACCGTCTGCCGTTTAAATTGACTAATGCGCAAAAAAGAGTATTCAATGAGATAAGAAAAGACATGGAGTCTCCAAAGAGAATGAATCGACTGGTACAGGGAGATGTAGGTTCCGGCAAGACAGTTATAGCATTACTGTCTATGCTCGTTGCCGTAAAAAGTGGATATCAGTGCGCATTCATGGCGCCAACAGAGATTCTGGCCAAACAGCACTTTAAATCTTTCTCAAAACTTCTGGCAAATGAGAATATTGAAATTTCTCTTTTAACTGGAAGCACCCCGTTAAAAGAGAAGAAAGTTATCCTGGAAGACATAAGGACAGGAAAAGCGCAGATTGTTATCGGTACTCATGCGCTGATTGAATCAGGGGTAAGGTTTAACAATGTCGGTCTTGTTGTGACAGATGAACAGCACAGATTTGGCGTTAAGCAAAGAGATGCACTATCTGATAAGGGGACAAGTCCTGACGTATTAGTTATGACTGCAACTCCTATACCAAGAACCCTGGCGTTAATTCTATATGGGAATCTTGATATTTCCATTATAGATGAGCTCCCACCTGGAAGAAAACCAATCAAAACATATGCTGTTACAGAAAATATGCGTGAGCGTATAAATGCTTTCATAAGGAAACAGGTATACCAAGGAAGACAGGTTTATATTGTCTGTCCGCTTGTTGATAATTCTGAAACAGTAGAAGCGCAATCAGCGGTAGATCTGGCTAACAAGATAGCCAACGACGATTTCAGGGATTTGGCCGTAGAAGTGATTCACGGGAAAATGGATACTAAAACAAAAGAAGATGTAATGAACAGGTTCTCTGCTGGCCAGGTAGATATTTTAATATCAACCACAGTTATTGAAGTTGGCGTCGATGTGCCTAATGCTACAGTAATGATTGTAGAGAATGCAGAACGGTTTGGTCTTGCCCAGCTTCATCAATTAAGAGGAAGAGTAGGAAGAGGTCAGCACGAATCTTATTGCATTCTCTATAACCAGAGTACAAGCGAAGAAGCTATTGGGCGGATGAAAGTAATGACAAGCTCGAACGATGGCTTTGTAATAGCAGAAAAGGACATGGAGCTTCGTGGTACTGGAGAATTTTTAGGCACAAAACAACATGGTACTACTTCGGAACTTAAAATAGCTAATTTATATCGCGATATCGAAATACTTAAAAATATCCAACCTCTATGTAAGCAACTGCAGAATGACGACGTTCTATATGAAAATCTCTCATTCTATCATGGGAAAGAGGAGAATGAATTTGAATTAAGATAGGAATGAGGAGGTCTTTATGAGTTTTAAGGTTGAACAGATAATTCTATCGGAAGAATCTGAAGCCTTCGAAGAAATAAAAAATATTGTCAAGTCGTCAAAGGTTTATAATGTTGATGAGTTATATGATTCCATTGACTGCGGAAAGATTCATCATGTTTTAATTGATGAAGATACGGGGAAAATTGTTGGGTACGGCATTTCCAATGAGTATTATCCCTGGGAAGTTCTTAAAATTGATGACGATTGTTTAAAAGAGACTGATGATGAAATAACAAAGGAAGATTTGGAGGATAAAATTGCGTATATTGAGGTTGTTGAGATACTGCCAGAATATCGTGGACAGGGATTAGGGAGAATGCTTGTTGAGACTATTAAAGATTCGTATCCAGCATACAATTTGGCTTTGTTGTCTACACAAGAAGCGATGGATTTTTGGTTCGCTATGAACTTTCGAAACATAATAGGATGGTCAGGCTGTTGTCCCTATCTCTTTTTGTTGAGATTTAAGTAATTATGTGCAAGGAGGAGCCATGAATAATGGCTAAACAATATGCCACAGTAGACATTTATGAAAAGAAACTCAAACGGGTAATGGAACGGTTTGGTGTCAAAGATTACAATTATGACTGGAATAGAACCTCTTCCTGGATTGAGTTCAAATATAAAGGAGATGTCTACCGGTTTGATCATAGTATAGAAAATGCAAAAGCACATGGTATTAATCTGAGATATGGCTCAGATGTATTTGCCCAATTGGTATTGTCTCTCGAAGATTTGGCCAGGATGGTTGAACGCGGTATATATGATTTACAACGCTGGGTAGCAGGGATGAGACTGTTACCAGCCGCAGTAAACTTGCCAGAATGTTTTAAAGTGCTTGGATTTGATACAATACCGAAAGATGTATCTGCAATAGACGCAAAGTATAAAAGCCTGGCTAAACAATATCATCCGGATATGGGAGGAACCACCGAAGAGTTTATGAGAATCAAGCAGGCAGCAGAAGAAGCAAAAGAATATCTCAAAGAAAGGAATACTTAAACAATCATCCTACTGAGGCGAAGGCATTATGAATGAGAACTACTACGCATTGTTTCTCGCAATTATAAAGAATTATACACCAGAACAGGCATTCAAGGCTTTAGAAACAGGTAAAACAACCAAGGTAAGGTTAGACAAAGAATTAATTGACGTAATGATTAATCTGCGAAATCAAGGGATGACGCTTAAAGAAATAGGAAAAATGTTTGGCGGCATAAGCGCATCTGCTGTGTGTCACAAGATAACGTACCACAAAAAAAAGAAAGAACAGGTTGAATAAGGAGATATAGCTATGGCAATTGAAAGATACGACACCGGAGGACATTACTATTTCCGCCCAAAAGATAATTTTGAGATAAATTGACAAGATATAAAACAAAAGAAGCAAAGGAATAGGTAACATTATGAGATATCCAATGAAAGAAAATACCGAAAGACCGTTGTTTGAATATATAGTAAGAGCAAATGGTAGAAACAATTATTATCTATATGATCGTGACGATTTCGATGCGGCGCTAAGTAAGGCTATTGAATTATCACATCGATATGTAATGGGGTTAATCTATGAGGTTGATTTTGATCGCGAAACTGGCATATATTTTACTCGCAATACCTTCAGTGTGTGGAATGGTAAGATTAATTACGACAAACATGCAAAAAGAGATCTTCATGTCGAGTTCTATATGAATGCCGGGCAGTGGATGAATCCGAATGAAGAATGGATGAAAAAGCTTGGCTATAATCAGCAACAAGATTAATCGTACATAAAGGAGTGCTTATTATGGAATTCAGATTATGGGACGAAGAACAAAGGATAATGATTTATCCAAAGCCAGAAGATGCTGTTGTATTTATTAACGGCGAATGTTCGTTATGGAAAGACCCACAGTATGATGACAACAAAGGATCTATCTATTGCAGACAATATAACAGATTGATTCCAATGCTATTTACGGGTGTAACAGATGTTAATGGTCAGAAGATCTACGATAAAGACATCTTAACAAACTCCTACAATAGCATGTTTGTCGTCGAATTGGTCAGGGGAGCATTCTACCTGAAGATACGGCATATAAACAATGATGGCGAATCAAAAGAAATTAAATGGCTCGAATGGCTACCGTTAGGTGAAATAACCAGAACTTTAATACTAAAGAACTTTCAAAAAATAGGCAATACTTACGAAAATCCAGAATTATTTAAAGGAGAACAGGATTATGATAAGGTCAGTGAGGTATAAGATGAAAGAACTTATTGATAACATTAAAAACATTCTCGATAAATATGCACCGTTTCTTGAAAAACAATATGATGG
>ENA-OWPA01001706-OWPA01001706.1-bioreactor-metagenome-genome-assembly--contig:-NODE-1706-length-13038-cov-3.637605_pt1 | contig 13038 bp, 13 predicted proteins | sample MGYA00238139_ERZ651803 | MGnify/ENA primary metagenome ERZ651803 (study PRJEB26909, sample SAMN07631231) | bioreactor metagenome | isolation source: Switchgrass digestor | place: USA: Dartmouth...
AAAGGGGCAATCCAACGGTGGCATAAAGGTCCTGCCAGATATGTTTATAATGCCAATCATTGGACCTTTGCCTACCTGCACAATTTGATAGCCTTTTCCCGGTGCTTGCTTGTAAAGTCTCGGATAGCCTTTTCAGCGTCCTTCATTTCCGAACGCAGGGAGGTTATTTTATCCCTTACCTGCCTTAATGCTTGAGAAGGAGTACCCTGGACTTCGTCGGATATCCGGGTGCGTTCAAAGTAAAGAGAGGAAAAAATACCATCTACCTTTTCACTAAAATTCCTGGGTGTAAAATATATAAGCCAGATAAAGTCCTTTTCCTGAGAAACAGGTATGGCGATAGCCTCCAGATCGTTAGACATCAATTGCAGCTGTTCATAAGACTTCCTCGGCATTTTTCCAAACCTGAACTTGATAAATTCGAAGTTGAAAAAAGCTTTTATATCCACATCGATATTGGCAAGAAGCTCCAGCTGCTTTTCCATATGGATGCATTTATTGAGCATTTCCTTGGTCTTTTCGAGATGCTCCGAATGACCTCTGTACTCTTCTTCCAGCTTGGCAATGTCTGAACGGATTTCATCGGCAGAATCATAAATTTGCCTGGTGCTGTCAGTGCTCTCCTTTAACTCTTTTTTTAGTCCCATGGCATTTACGAGGGCGGTGCTTCGTGTTACCAGATCATAATAGGGATTATTGCCATCATAAGGGGTAAGCCCTTTGACGGTTTCAAGGTAGCTCAGAGCATTCTCCAGCTGCATGCCGCTATCTACTATATACTTGAGCACAAAATCATCAAAGTATTCATTTAGCCCCACAATGCTCACAAACTTCATTTTAAGTATCGACATTAAATCACCTCAAATGCTGATTCCGATTAAATAGCTTCTTATTTCATCTTTGGGAAGACTGTAGCGGACACCCTCAATCAGTGTAATAATATTTCTGATGTCTATCTCCTTAAGATGCAGATAAGCAATTGTGGTGCCTATATTGAATACATCACTGCGAAGATGCCTTTTATAAATTCTGTACAGATAATTCATTGAATTTACTTCCCAAAGGTGTTCTTCGGAAGAGTCAAATATGCCAGCATATTTTGTCTTTTCTACTAAAGCTTTAAAACCATCGGTATCACGGCATCCGGAAAGCTGAACCAGCTGCTCTCGGGTCAGGTGATACCAATAGGGAATAACGTATTTAAAAGTTAATTCTCTGGATGTGTGAAAAAGCTTCTTGCACCGGTATATCATCAGCAAATTCAGGATATCAACTTCCGTACCGAAGATGTCTCCGACGGATTTAAGATCGGCACCGGATAAAAGCTCATCTTTGAGCTTTGAGATTTTCATAAAGTAGTGCAAATCCAGAGCCATTTCTATGTCAAAAAGGCTGATAGGCTTATCGACATTCCAAAAAGGTGAAAGCACTTTGAAATATTCGCTTCCTTTTAAATTATCAATAACATCCCGTATGCTTTTTGAGGCGGTCAGCTTTTTGAAATCCAGAGAGCTGAAGGAACTCAGAAAAAACAGGTATTTTTTGGCCGGCTCACCTGCCTCACCGTTATATACTATTCTAAACAGCATTTTCAGGTCTTCCGTCTCATAACGAAGAAAAATTGCTTTCAAAAATTCCTCCGCTTTACCGCTGAGAAAGCGGAACAGCTTAATATAATCCTCATACAGGGATGTCTTAAACAGCTTTTCCAGGTCACCCCTATGAACCATGGCTTCATTTACATCCGAAAGAAGATGGCCATAACTGGTGTTCTTCTTAAGGTATCCTGCCACATCCTGGACGGTTCTTTTTTCCAGCAGCTCATAATAATCATGGGAATCGAGCAATTTTCCAAACAGAGCTCTGGCTTTGATATTTGATGAATTGTACTTGAATATTGTTCCAATCATTGCTATTCACCACCATAGGGATTAACCCCTTTCACCCAGCATGGAATCCAGTAAAGCCTTCGCCCAAACCTGCCGGTTGGATTCATATTTTTGCTGCATCCTTTTAACAGAATCCTCGGCTTTTGACATGATTTCCTTAACCTTAATATCAGCCTGATGCTGATTATTCTTTCGGATTTCTTCTATCTCTTTATTAACGGAAGCAAAAATACCGTCCTTTATTTTCCGAATTTCATCTTCGACGGTGTCTGTAAAATGTTTACGCCTTTCTTCAGCTTCCTCCACTATTTGCCGTGCTCTGTATTCACTTTCTATAACCTGTTTTATTATGTCTTCCATCCGTAAAACCCCTTCGGACTACCATTTAAGCATGCCTCAAAAGGGCAGTTGCCGCATGGTAAAATTCTGCAAAAAACAAATTAAACTCAATTTTATCACATGTAAATTATGTGTCAAACTGAAAAAAGATATGAATTAATCTTTTCAAAGGTAAATTTGGTTAATAAATTAAAATATCTTTCAAAAGCTGTATGATATTTCTTCATTATCCTTGAGTGATAGATATGGCGTTATATTTAAACAAAATTTAATATGTTAATACGAAACAAGAATTTATTTTCATCATTATTATTTTCCATTAATAATTGTGATTTGCAAGCGCGAGGGATTGGACTATCGGAAATGCCGGCACGGTGAGCTAAATTTATTTATGAATGGGAGGGTAACATAAAGCTTGCTTGATGAATAGTATATTATTGAAAATTCAAAAGGAAAGGAGATTTATATTATGGATGGCAAAGGCGGATTTGGAGGTTTCGGAAAATTTTTTAAAGACGACACCATTCTCTGGTTCATAATTTTATTCCTGTTGTTATTCTGGAACTTTGGCGGTTACGATTACGGCCTGTAATGTACATTACAGTGGCATGGTGGTTGAGGAGGTATAGTGGTATGGCAGATGACAGAAGCATAGGCTTTGGCTTTGGCTGCGGCTTTGGCTTTGAAGTGATTTGGTGGATTATAATAATACTGATCATCATATGCTTGCTATTCCCCGGATTTTTCGGAGGATACGGATGCAAGGAATAATAGATGGATAAACCAAAAAACCTCGAACAACAAAAGGAGGTCTCACCCTCCTTTTGTTATTGCGTGCTTATCAGCTTTATAGCCTTCACTTATTTACTTGTTTTTATGCCCAGTATTTTTTTTCTGAACTGCTTGGGAGATATATTTTTAAAATGTTTAAACTGCTGGATGAAGTAACTGGAATTGGAAAACCCGGTTTCCAGCGCTATCTGTGTAATATTCATATCCGTGGTCAATAGAAGCTTTTCTGCTTCGGTAATCCTTATATGATTAAGGTATTCGGTGAAGGTTTTTCCGATGAGCGCCTTAAACTGACGGCAAAAATAGCTGTAGCTCATGTTGCAAAGTTTGGCGGCTGATTCTGCCGTTATGTCGTACTTATAGTTCTCATCGAGATAATTAAACACATTTTGCAGTTTCTGTATTTCGCTTTCTTTCAATTTATTGCCTATATCCAGAGTAAGCCCTTTATTATACCAGGTTCTGAGTATCCATAGAAATAATCTGCCTATGTCGGTTCTTACAGCGAGCTCGAAACCATACGCCTTTTCCCTGAATTCCTGATATATTTCATTGATCAGCACAGGAACCGGTGTATTGAATATTTCTTCCTCGGCAAAAAGCTTCTGATGCTTGAATTCTGCCATGACGAAGGGAAGAATGTATTTAGATTCGAAAACCGTTCTTGATGTAGTATACAAAACCTGAGGGTCAAAACGGATTACAATGTATTTGGTATCCACACCTTCATCCGATGATATGGAATGAACTTCCCGTCCGTTTATCAATATCATATCCCCCTTGTTCAGGGAGTAACAGGCGCCTCCGAGAATGACCCGGGCTGTGCCGGAAAGGGAGTATAAAATTTCTATATAATAGTGCCAATGGGCATTCACTTTAAAAGCTCTTTTTCTTGTATTCTCCAAGTGGCATGAAAATGGATACTGCAAGGTCCCGGACGCAGGGCGGTCCGATTCAAAATACGGTTCAGACATAATAACACCTACTATCCCAAAATCGCAAATTTTTTATATTTTTTTATATGTTTATTATATAACAATCTTTTTATATATGATAGTTTAAAATTAAAGCTGTTGGTATAACGGTTGTGTTGTAATTTATGCAATGTTGGAAAAATAAACTTTGTTGCGCCTTGAAAGGGAGGTCAATATGAAACTGGGAATTATTGCGCCACCGAATGAAGAAAGCTTTATAATGGCAAAAAGTAAAGGTTTGGATTTTCTGGAATTCTGCATAAACCCCAACTGTGACTCGGAAGAGTTTCTGAGGAACCTTCCCCAAATAAAGCAATGGATGGACAAGTATGGGGTTGAGGTGGGGTCCATAGGACGATGGAAGGTAAACCGGATAGATGAGAGAGGAAATATTGTTCCGGAGGAGCTAAACCTTTCATATCGTTTGATTGATGCAGCAAATTATTTGAATTGCACAAATTTTGTATGCGGATGCAACTATCAGGATAATCTTTCATATTATGAAAACTGCACGGCTGCGATAAATTATTTTTCAAAACTGATTGAATATGCAAGGAGTAAGAATGTAAAAATATCCACATATAATTGCCGCAAGGTGAACTTTGTCCATAACCCTATGGCTTGGACAATTATCCATGGACACCTCAAAGAGCTTGGCATCAAATATGACCCTTCCCACAGCAGATATGCAGGGGCTGACTATCTTAAGGAAATGGTGGACTGGGGAGACCGGTTCTATCATGTTCATCTTAAAGGTTCCTTGATAGTTGACGGGCAGAGATTTGATGATCCACCGGCCGGCTTGGATCAAACCGATTGGGGTTCTTTTATTTCGATTCTCCATGCAAAAGGCTATGAGGGAGGTTTAAGCATAGAACCTCACTCCAGTGTATGGTCCGGAGAATTAGGTGACAGGGGATTGGATTTTACCATAAAATATTTCAAGAGCTTAGTATTATAGGAAATTAATTTGCTGACGATGTTTTTACTTTGATATGAGGTGAGAAAAGTGGCGGAAAAGCTCAAATATGCATGCATCGGCGCTGGTGGAATAGCTGATAAAAAGCATCTGAATGAGTATTCCAAAAGGGACAGCGTTGAAGTTGCTGCAATTTGTGATTCTAATATAGCTGCAGCCGAGAGGCTAGCGCAAAAATATAACGTAAAAAACATTTTTACCGATTATAATGAAATGTTTGATAAGCTCAAATTGGACTTTATAAGCGTATGTACTCCTAATTACCTGCATGCTCCCATCACCATCAGTGCATTGAAAAAAGGAATAAGCGTGCACTGCGAAAAGCCCCTTGCCATTAATGCTGAGGAAGCTCAGGAGATTGTTGATGCCAAGAACAAATACAAAGGAAAAGTCATGGTGGCATTAAACAACAGGTTTACAGCCGAGTCCGCTTTTGTAAAGAGCTGTGTGGAGAAGGGCATGTTTGGTGAGATATATCATGCTAAATGCGGCTGGAGAAGAAGAAACGGGATTCCCGGCAAGGGTGTATGGTTTACAGACAAGAAACTGTCCGGAGGCGGCGCCTTGATAGATTTGGGCGTGCACTATCTGGATCTGGTCATGTACTTTATGGGATATCCCAAGGTTGTTTCGGTTTCCGGCGCCACCTATTCCAAGTTTGCCAACTCCGACAACCGCTTGAGAGCCGGATACAAAAATAATGGAGACGGTAAGTTTGATGTGGAGGATATGGCCATCGGCCACTTAAGGACTGACAGCAATGCCACAATAAACTTTGAGTTCAGCTGGGCATCCAATATAGAAAAGGAAGTCAAATATTACGAGCTTATGGGAACAAAAGGCGGAGTGTCCTTCGTCAACGGAGAACTGAAGCTGTATTCGGAAATATTTGATACCAGCATAAACATCCTGCCGGATGTGAGCAGCAACAGGAAGGTAGTAAGCGAATTCGACCACTTTATCGATTGCATCATAAACGACAAGGAGCCTGACAGCAAGCCCGAACAGGGTGCTGCTCTGATGAAGATAATAGATGCCGCTTACAAATCCAGCGAATTGATGAGGGAGATTTCGTTATAATAACAAAAAAGGTAAAGCGATAGTTTTGAAGGCTGTCGCTTTATTTTTTACATAAAACAGGCGCTAATAGGGTTTAACTCGTTAAAACCAGTGGAAATCGGAGGTATTTGCAGGTATTTGGATAAAAACCTGGAAATTTGCTTCCAATAGAATTAATATTGAGTTGCAATATATTGACATTTTTTCTTTTTAGAAATAGAATAGTACATACGTTTGCATCTTTGCGCTCTTTTTATCGTCTTTAGTAATTAATGAAATCCTGCTTCTATGACGATTTCATACATAATCCACTTAGAATGGAGGATCTATTATGGGGCAGTTGGAGGTCATACCGGATCATATAAAAGCAGCTCTGGAATATCATGAAATATATCCCAGCACCATAAAATTAGCGGTTAATGCTGATCTGTCGGTGGACGGAAATTATTGCGACATCTGGATTGCTGTAACAGGGACCAATCTGGTGATACTCACAGGTGCTGGTGGAAATGACAAATTAAAGCTGTTCTCCGGTTTCAGAGAGTCCGGAGGGAAATCCAAAAATAAGGGTGGTGGCAGCAGGCAAAACGATGCCGGATGGAAGGAAACAAGCTTTGAGGAATATCCCCTGGAAAAGGTGGAAAGCCTTACAGTAGACAATCTTGCATCTACAGGGATGCTGACCGCAAGGATTTCAGGCGAAGATATTGCAGTTTGCTGCTTTACCAACAGTCATGGCAGAAAGGTAGGAAGCTTTGTAAGGCTTTTTGAAAAAATAAAGCAGGGTCAGGAGCTGACAAAAGAGGATTTTGATGAAGTTCAATCCTTGGAGTATTGCCCAAAATGCGGTCTTCTCTATCCTGAACAGGACAGAAAGGTATGTCCTAAATGCATCGACAGGAAGTCGGTGTTTTTAAGAGTTCTTTCTTTCGTTCCCCGCTATAAGCTGCAGCTGTCTTTGATAATATTGTGCATGTTTCTAAATGCAGGCTTCAATCTTCTATTTCCCTATCTCAGCGGAACAATATTGTTTGACCAGGTGCTTACGGAAGGCGGGAAGTACTATGGCCAGGTAGGCATGACAGTCCTGGTGATAGTAGTGGCCAGGGTTGCAGCCCAGCTTGTGGGTATCGCTTACGGAAGGATAAATTCCGGTATGACTGTCAAAGTAATATTTGATTTGAAAACTGAGATATTTTCCGCCATGCAGAGGCTGTCCCTGAGTTTTTATAACAAAAGGCAGACAGGAAGCTTGATGACCCGGATTAACAATGATGCGGAGCAGCTTCAGAGCTTTTTCCATGACGGACTGCCGTATTTCATAGTGAATGCGGTGCAGATCATAGGAATAGCCGCCGTTATGTTTGCTATGAACTGGAAGCTGGCGCTGCTGGTATTTATACCTACACCATTAATCATTATAAGCGTAAAAAAGCTGTTTCCAAAGCTTTGGAAGATATATCACAGAAGATATTCAAAATCGAGCAAGCTGAATGCACTGATTAACGATACCTTAAAAGGAGTAAGAGTTGTAAAGGCATTTGGAAAGGAAGCCCTGGAAGTGGACCGGTTTTCCCGGACAAATGCAGCCCTTCTGAATGTCGATATCGGACTGGGGAAATTGCTAAGCACCATGTTCCCGTTTTTAGGATACATTATGACCATAGGTTCCTTCATCGCATGGGGGTTCGGAGGATGGGAGGTTGTAAACGGAAAAATATCCTTCGGAGTGCTTATAACCTTCATCAATTACATAGGCATGCTGTACGGGCCTCTGGATTTCATGACAAGGATAGTTGACTGGTGGTCCGGCTGCATGAATTCAGCACAGCGTATTTTTGAAGTTATCGATGCGGTTCCGGATATAACTGATGCGCCAAATCCTGTCGAAATGCGGGATATGAAGGGAAATATCTCCTTCCGGTCGGTGAACTTCAGCTATGAACCGAACAAGCCTGTTCTCCATGACATAAGTTTTGAAATTGAGGCAGGTAAAATGCTGGGCATTGTAGGACATTCCGGTGCCGGAAAGACAACGATAGCCAACCTCATAAACCGGCTGTATGATGTGGATTCGGGCGAAATTACCATCGACGGCGTAAATGTAAAGAATATCGCTTTGAGGGATCTGAGAGCGAATATTGGTGTCGTGTCTCAGGAAACCTACCTCTTCATGGGAACAATAGCGGAGAACATCGCTTATGCTAAGCCGGGAGCCACAATGGAGGAGATCTTTAAAGCTGCAAAAGCTGCCCATGCCCATGACTTTATCATAAAGCTTCCGGACGGATATGACACCGTAATAGGAAGGGGAGGAAGAGACCTTTCGGGAGGCGAGCGCCAGAGGATATCCATAGCCAGGGCAATTTTGTATGATCCGAAAATTCTGATACTGGACGAGGCAACATCCGCGATGGATACGGAGACGGAAGGGCTGATACAGGATGCCCTGGACAAGCTGGTTAAAGGCAGAACTACCATTTCCATAGCCCACAGGCTTTCCACGCTGAGAAATGCCGACAAGCTCATTGTGCTGGATGGTGGAAAGATTGTGGAGTCCGGAACCCATAGCGAGCTTATCGGTTTGAAGGGAACATATTACAGGCTTGTTCAAAAACAGAGCGAAGCTTTGAAAATGAGAGGAGTTGGTGACTGATGCCGGATACGGTTGTGAAAGATATTGAGCAATATACCGAAATAAACTATCTCACCAGTGAAACTGCAGAGTTTGAAAGGACCGACGGAGGCTTCCTGTCTTTGACTACAAAAGACGGCAGGAAATATCCAAGGGTTGATCTCTACAGGGCATTCCCTTTTACCAAACCCAGGGAGTACATATCCGTCAGGGAGCCGGAAAGCAAGGAAATTGGAGTTAAAGCGAAAGAAATTGGAGTGATTCGGTGCCTTGACGATTTCCCCGAGAATATTGCAAAACTCATTGAGGAGCAACTGGACAGAAGATATTTTTCACCGATGATCATAAAAATCAATAATATAAAGGAAGAGTTCGGGTATTATTACTGGGATGTGCTGACCGACGTGGGAACCTGCAGGTTTACTGTCCGGGGAGGGCATAATATAGTGCCTATAGGAGAGGACAGCGGCCGCATACTTATTATTGATGTGGACGGCAACCGTTTTGAGATAAAGGATTATGCATCCCTTGACAAAAAAAGCGTGAAAAAGCTGGAAAGCGTAATATGACGCGGAGGGAAATCCATCACTTTCCTGAAGGATGCGATGTAAGGACCTCTGCAATTCTTTCTGTTGCCATGAAATCCTGATTTTCTAAAGGAGAAGTAACATGAAACTGTTATTTGAGCTGCCGGACGCGGAAAAAAGAATAGTTTCCGAACGGCTTGGGAATGAACAAATTTTATATTGCACTCCTGCCGACCTGAATGAGAAGGGAAAGAAGTCCGACGGATGGGTGGTCGTTACCCGCAGAAAAATACTCTTTCTGGAGGAAGGCAGAATTAAAAAGGAATTTGACATAACCGAAGGCAGGGGATATGCATCAGTCAGCATGGTGGGCAATGGAATTCTCGAGGCGGTTTTTAACGGTGAGCCTCAGATCATAGCCCGATATACGATGAGGCATGTTCCAAGGTACGCATATATTGCAAGAGCTTTAAATGTCCTGTCTGAGGGCAGAGAGCCGCACATAGTGAGCGGTGAGGACGAAAATGTCTGTCCTAAATGTGGAAGACGCTTACCTAGGGGTTCAAAGGTATGTCCCAAATGCCTGGACAGGATGTCGGCCTTGAAGAAGTTAGGGCAGGTGGTGAAACCCTATTGGAGCCTCATAGGGATTGCCCTTTTGCTTTTCTGGCTGGTAACTGCCCTGTCCCTTATTACACCTTATCTTTACAGGGTTTTCATTGATGACGTATTGATGGCAGAGCGCCGTGATATAAAGCTGATTCTTTTCTTTGTAGGCTCCATAGCTCTGGTGCAATCATTGAATACTTTGGTTACAGTACTGAGGGGCAGGGTGATGATCAAGGTCGGAAGCAATATTGCGGCAGAGCTGCGCTCCATGGTATACACAAAAATTCAGGAGCTGTCCCTGAGCTATATACAGAAACGAAAAACCGGTGACCTGATGAACCGTATAAACAGCGACACCAACCGTATAAAGGAATTCATACAGCACCAGACCACCACAGGCATAAACCAGATTATAACCCTGATTGGGATATGCATCGTATTGTTTGTGACCAACTGGAAGCTTGCCCTGTTGGTTATATTGCCTACTCCTTTCGTCACCGTTTCCATCCGTCTGATATGGAAAAAGATACATGCGATGTACCATAGATGCTGGAAAACATGGGATAAGGCCAACTCTTTGCTGCAGGACATTTTGAGCGGCATCCGGGTTGTGAAATCCTTCGGACAGGAGGAAAAGGAGATTCTGCGCTTCAAAAAAGCCAGCCGCAAATATGCTGATGTGTCAGGAAACGCAGAAAAGGTTTTTAATACTGTTTTCCCGATTTACGGCTTCTTTATGGGCATAGGGCAGTTCTTTGTGCTTTATTACGGAAGCCAACTGGTTTTAGGGGAAAAGATGAAGCTGGGCCAATTGGTGCAATTTACCCAGTATGTATCAATGCTGTATGGTCCCTTAAGCTTTATGAGCTTTCTGCCCAGAATGTTTGCCGACGCTATGAATGCGATAGGAAGGGTGTTTGAAATAATTGATGAAGAGCCTGAGATTGCCGATACCGGGCATGTAGTCCATCATAGGATAAAAGGCAGGGTGGAATTCAGGAACGTGACCTTTGGCTATCAGTCCCATGAGCCTGTATTGGAAAATATCAACCTGGAAGTAAGCCCAGGTGAAATGATAGGCCTTGTAGGGCACTCCGGAGCAGGAAAGTCCACTCTTATCAACCTTATTATGAGACTGTATGATGTGGACGACGGACAGATATTGATTGACGGCATTGACATAAGGGACATACCCCTTCAGGACCTTAGATCCCAGATCGGTGTAGTTCTTCAGGAAACCTTCCTTTTTTCAGGCACCATCCTGGATAACATAAGGTACTCCAAGCCTGATGCTACAATGGATGAGATAATAATGGCGGCGAAGATTGCCAATGCCCATGATTTCATAGTCAAGTTCCCCGACGGATATGATACGAAAGTTGGTGAAAACGGTTATAATCTTTCGGGAGGTGAGCGCCAGAGAATTGCCATAGCCAGAGCAATCCTCCATAATCCCAGGATATTGATCCTCGATGAGGCTACTGCTTCTCTGGACACAGAATCGGAGCAGCTTATACAGGAAGCTCTGGCAAGGCTGGTCAAGGATCGTACTACCTTCGCCATAGCTCACAGGCTTTCAACATTGAAAAATGCAAACCGTCTGATGGTAATCGACAAGGGTAAAAAGGCTGAGTTGGGAACCCATGACGAACTTCTGAAAAAGAAAGGAATATATTATGGCCTTGTGATGGCCCAGCGGCAGATGTTCAAGGTCAGAGGGGCAAAAGCAGGAAGCTGATGTGCCGGATAAGAAACGAAATTGTTAAATGTGCGCTTTATTTGCTATAATAAAAATAATAAAGCAGATGAGCAAAATAACAAATGCATTTGTCACTTTTATGCCGAACGGAGCTGGGTATGAAAACGAGAGAAATCATTGATGTGGCTATGAAAGCAGGCGAAATACTGATATTAAGCGGAGCTGAAGTATACAGGGTGGAGGACACCCTGGCAAGAATTTTCAAGAGCTATGATGTTGAAGCCGAATGCTTTGTCCTTTTGTCGGGTATTTTCATCACCGCAAAGGGCGAGGATGATGAAGTGATTTCGGTTGTAAAAAGGATAAAAGGCCATATCAACGACCTGCAGAAGATAGAAAAGGTCAATTCCTTTTCCCGAAGCCTGATGGTGAAAGCGGTAAGTTACGAGGAAGCCATGGAAATTCTGAATGCCATAGAAAGCACACCAAGATACAGATTCTCCACAAGGCTTGCGGCATCAGGGGTTGCTGCGTTTGTATATTCACTGCTTTTTAAGTCCTCCGTAAAGGAAGCGGTTGCGGCCTTGCTCATAAGTCTGATGGTTTTTACTGTCAAGGAGAATATCTCCAGAGTTGGTTTTTTTCAGTTTTTTGAGTATTTCGTATCGGGAATGATATCGGGAGCCATGAGCATTTTTGCGGTTAAACTCTTTCCTGAAATGAATTTATATAAAATAATCATAGGTTCGATAATGATACTGGTGCCTGGTGTGGCAATGACCAACGGCATAAAAGATGCATTGTACGGAGACACGGTTTCCAGCATATACCGCCTGGCAGAAGCAGTATTTATAGCCGTGGCGGTAGCTTCCGGTGTTGGTATAATGCTGTCGATAGGAATCAGGTGGGTGTGACATAGATGAAGGAGATTTTGCTGGCTTTTTTTGGCAGCTTAAGCCTTGCCATAACCTTCAATGTAGGAAGGAATAGATTTGTATGGGCAGGCCTGTCCGGTGCCGTGGGATGGATTGCCTACTCATGGTTGTATGAAATTACCGGACAAGTCATAGTTTCAACCTTTGTAGGTGCAGTCTGTGTCGGCCTGTACAGCGAGATTGCGGCCAGATGCCTTAAATGCCCGGCCACCGTTTTTTCCATATCAGGTATCTTTCCATTGGTGCCGGGTATAGGAGCATATCAGACTGTGGAATACATAGTGGGGAACGAGCTTGCCCAGTCGGCAAGCAAGGGTATAGAAACTCTGGCCAGTGCTGGTTGCATTGCTCTGGGAATCATGCTCATGTCAGCCGTGTTCCGTGTGATGAAAAATGTGAAAAAGGGCCGAAAGACCCCATAAGCATTGCAGAGGTACATAATATAAACAAGAAATCCGATGGTTCGCCGCTTATTTCCGGCTGCTGCTTTTGGCAGTCCAATGAGAGGTTTTTTACATGGCTGGTTAGAACATTAAATTATCTATAGATATTCGCACGAAATTGATTGCTGCAATATTATAGTTTCAATAAAAAGCGAAAA
>ENA-OWPA01001710-OWPA01001710.1-bioreactor-metagenome-genome-assembly--contig:-NODE-1710-length-12980-cov-2.368906_pt1 | contig 12980 bp, 7 predicted proteins | sample MGYA00238139_ERZ651803 | MGnify/ENA primary metagenome ERZ651803 (study PRJEB26909, sample SAMN07631231) | bioreactor metagenome | isolation source: Switchgrass digestor | place: USA: Dartmouth...
GCATCAAGCCTTTGATTTATCATGTCCAGGTCGATCAGGGGCTGTTCTATATAGCCGCGCAAAAGTCTGGCTCCCATGGCAGTTCTGGTTTTCTCCAGAACCCAAAGAAGGGAACCTTTCTTTGACTTTTCTCTTATAGTTTGAGTCAGCTCCAGATTACGAATGGTTGAACTGTCAAGAAGCATATACTTCTCATAAGTATAAGGAGTCAGCTTTACTATATGGGATAAGGAATTCTTTTGTGTTTCATTAAGAAATTGCATTATGCATCCAGCAGCTATGGTGCCGACTGTATAGTCCTTAAGGCCAAGGCCATCCAGAGAACTTAGGTTAAAATGCTCCTTCAAAGCCCTGATGCATAAATCATCATCAAAATACCAGGGTTCCAAAGGGGACAGGGTAAGGCCAGTTATATTTTTAATAGCATCTATATTTACTCCTGATACAAAAAAAGAATCATTGCAGATAATTTCAGATGGAGACCATTTATATATTTCATCCATAAGCTTACGCTCTGAATCTACTTCAGTCACATAATAGTCACCAGTGCTGACATCAACTATTGAGATGCCAAATGCATTTGCTGTATGTATTACAGCCATCAGGTAGTTATTCCTTGTTTCATCAAGCGCCTGTGTATTTATTGTACCAGGTGTCACTATACGAATAACCTCTCTTTTTACGATACCTTTGGCTGTTTTAGGGTCCTCCACCTGTTCGCATATGGCGACGCGGTAACCACGGCTCACCAGCTTGCTTATATAGCTGTCAACTGAGTGATAAGGAACGCCGCACATAGGTGCCCTGTCTTCCTGACCCACATTTTTACCGGTTAGAACTATTTCCAGCTCTTTTGAGCATATTTCGGCATCTTCGTAGAACATTTCATAGAAATCGCCTAATCGGTAAAAAAGTATGCAGTCTTTATATTGATTTTTTATACTCATGTATTGCTGCATTAGTGGGGTTAACTGTTCCATAATGGCCTTCCTTTCATTTGTGTTTTACATATTTATATAATATTTTATAATTTGCAATACTGCAATTTTTGCCTTAAAAACAGACGTTTTGCAAGCAATTGTAAGATGATAAAGTAAATTTAAAAAGTAGATTTTGTAAATCTCACTTTCAATATTGCATAAACACTTAAATTCTGCCTGATAATACATAAATTGAAGCATTAAAACAGCAAGTTACATTACTGTTTAATGCTTGAATAATTATATCATGTATAAAGAAATAAGTGCAATGATTTTGGACTTATTCTCCTACCACATCGTCTGCCAGGTTCTGCCCGTCTGCAGCGGCAGTTGCCAGCTTATCACAACGTTCATTCATTGGATGACCATTATGACCACGTACCCATTCAAATCGTACATTGTGTGGCTCCATGGCTTTAAGCAGCCTTTTCCATAAATCTATGTTCTTGACCGGCTCTTTTGAGCTGGTTTTCCAACCCCTTTTAATCCAACCATCAATCCAATTTTCATTAAAAGCCTTGACCAAGTATTGGGAGTCGGAGTAAATCAGCACATTGCAGGGCTTTGTAAGCGCTTCCAGTCCTACTATAGCTGCCATAAGCTCCATCCTGTTGTTGGTGGTTTTCTTATAACCTGCGCTATATTCCCTTTCGTGCACATTACCTTTGGAATCTATATAAACTATTATGGTTCCATAACCTCCAGGGCCGTCAGGATTGCCTCTTGCACTACCATCGGTATAAATGGTTACATCCATATTGACTTCCTCCATCAAATATCCTTTTTGTTTTAAGGTTTAGTATTTTATTATGCTTCAATTCAGCGAGCATTAGTGTTTCTTGGCTATTTCTTGAATTTCATTAGTGTTAGCTTGCTTTATCTGTACAATCTAGGAATTATACTATCATGCTCTATTCTTAGCAATATTGGATTTATATAAACTTAAAGCAAATATAACAGTATTTATGGAAGTTATGGAATTGATTAACTATTAGTCTATATTGCTCCATTCACCCTTGCTTAAAAACTCTTCTGCAGCATCTCCCGCTGAAGTTGTTATTTCTTCAGGGAATTTGAACATGGTAAGAAGCCTGATGGCATTTTTTGATACAGCCCTGCCTTCATAAAGCTTATAATCAAATATGATTTCATTATTCTCGATTCGTTCCTGAAAATGATAGTTGGAGTATTCATTTTCAAGGATATGGGTTAATTCAATATCATGTGTAGCTGCAAAAACAAGAGTGTTTCGCTTGGACAGATAGGATAAAATTCTGCTTGATGCTGCTATTCTTTCCAGGGTATTGGTGCCCCTTAACACCTCATCAATAAAGCAAAGCACTGGAATATCGTCATTTATGCGGTCAATTATTCTCTTTAATGATTTGATTTCAACTATATAATAGCTTTCATTGCTGAATATATTGTCCTTGAGAGCCATTGAGGAGAATATCATAAAATAGCTTGCTCTGTACTTTCTGCTTACTGATGTAAATATTGTCTGTGCAAGTATTGCATTAATGGCCATGGTCTTTATAAAGGTGGATTTTCCGGAAGCATTTGAGCCAGTAATTAAAACGGATTTGCTTTCACCTATTGAGTTTGCTACAGGTGACTCAATAAGAGGATGATACAAATCTTTAACCTGAATATATGGTTTATCTGATTTTTCAAGCTCAGGTTCGGAATAAACGCCAAGCATTTCTCTGAATGAGGCAGCAGCAATCATGCTGTCAAGAAAGCCGATAGTGGAATACATTCTGTTGAGCACATGACGGTTTTTCTTAAAGAAGTCAAGCATTCTGTTATATTTGATAATATCAACATGAAAGATCATTCTGACGTAATCGAAAAATAAATCTGCCATGTCTCCGCTTGGCCCCTTGCTTGGAGCAAGCATAACAGAGCCTCGTTTGAATTTTTTAAATATATCATAATCCTGCTCTAAGCTTTTAGTATATTTATCTATTTCTGGAATATTGAGCTTGCAGATATTTTTAATGTTGTCTAACATCCTCAAAATATAAGAAATTATATTTATATAATTTTCAATCTGTCCCTTTGGTTTAAAATACTGAAAGATATTATTTGCGATAGTAATTGCGGTTAATATGCCACCTATGGAAGGTATAACAAAAGTCAGTCCAATGGATGCAAAAACACTTAAATTCATCAAATGGTGCCATAAATTATTGCCGCTTTTTTGCTCGCCTAGGCGATTGATGTATTCGAATACTGATACTTTTGATGCTTGCCCTATGTTACAAAGGTTTTTTTGCAGATTTATTCTCGCTTCTTCGTTTTCATCAAAAAACTTTATCAAACGGTTTCGTTCAGCCAGTTCTTCTGCATCAAAGCAGGGTTTATGGAGTAAGGCATACAAATATTCTTCACCGATAGAACATTGGGTATTGTTAATCAGTGCAAATATCTCATCCATGTCAAGGTCATTCCAGGTTATATCGTCAACATCATGAAACTCGTCCTTAATCGAGTTATAATATTCCCTTAACTGCTTCATTTTTTCAAAGGAATATTCCTTTTCAGGAACCTGACCCCATTGTTCCTTTATACGTTCGATAGTCAGTTTTTTGTTGTTTATTTTCGTAGCAATACTCCATATTACTAAAGCAATGACTATAATTAAAATAAAAATTAAGATTTCCAATGTTATTCTCCTATCCTGCTATTTATAGTTTTTCGGTCTGATTTTTCCCGAACTGATGTCAGAGTATTATATTTTAAAATTACATTTTTTTGGGACTTTTACGGTTATTATAGAGTTTTGCTAAGATAGTGTCAATTTAAAAAATAATTAAATCTGTATGGCTAAACATAATCATCATGATATCTTTACCATTACTATAACATTTATAAATAAAGCAAAAGTTGCAACTGTTTATGACAACTTTTAATTTTTCCTATGCATCTTGTATTAAATGTGTTCAGCATAATGCCATGAGTTATCTATATCTACATCATCTACCAGCCTATATTTGCCTGCAGGCAACAATACCAGGCAACAAACTTTGCTAATATGAACACACTTTGTACAAACCTGGATTGCCTTCCATAGGCAGGCAACCACTTTAAAAAAGCTGAATCATATTGATTCAGCTTTAATAATTACCTTTATTAAAATTAATCGTTTATATATCTTCTGTAAGCAACCGGAGTTCTATATCTCATATTGGATATCTTGATACCGTCTCTTCTGTTACTTGCATGTATTATCTTCCCGTTACCGATATAGATGGCAACGTGATTAATATAGCTTGAGCTGCCATAGAACACTAAATCGCCCGGTTTTAATTCAGAAGCAGTAATCTTTTTGCCGCCTCTTGCCTGATCTCTTGAGGTGCGGCCTAAACTATAACCGAACTTCTTAAATATTTGCTGAACGAAACCGGAGCAATCCACACCTCTATCCAGATTTGTGCCGCCCCATACGTATCTGCCGCCCAAATATTCTCTGGCTTTATTAACAAGATCAATACGTCTCTGGCCAACACCTGTTCCATATTGAAGCTCCTTCATGGATACAGCATATGGCAATTTATACGTCAACTCAACGTAAATTTTGGCTACATAACCATAAGAGCCTTCGGAACCTTCTCTATCATCTGAATCAAGTTGAACTTTAACCCACTCACTGTATTCAGGATCGTCGGTTATTACCATATAGTCATTAATATCAATAAGCAACTCTTCGCCTTTAGCTATTCTGTCGATTATCTGTGAACTTGTATTGGGCTCTTTCCTTACATTCAGTCCGTCAGTTTGTGATACTGCCACATAAAAGCCGTTTTCCTTAGCCATCGCTGTAGCCAAGTCGCCTGTTATAAGGTATTCGCTTTTAACATAACCGGTAAGTGTTTCACCGGATGCTGTCACTGCAGAAACATTAGTCCATCCGTTATTGTTCTCTTCTAATATACTGCAACAAGCGTTTTTCGGAAGCTTTCCTATTATTTTACTACTCTCATCCGGGCCGGATCGAATTAATAAATTAGTCTCTACATTAGCCAATCCGATATTTATAAATCCTGGAATTGGAACATCACAAATATATCCGTTTTTGTCATATGTATAACCAGCAATTCCGTTCTCAAAGGCTTTGACTGATTTGGGATTTGCTGTGATTATTACCATGCCTGCTACGCAAACCATAGAAAGCTTTAACAGTTTCCTGTTCATATAGTATGTCCTCCAAATTCTGATCATCACGTTTTTATATCAGGTCCATCCCATATGTAATCAGAATGATAGTTAAAATGTAATGAATTATTTAAAAGTTGTTACGTAATTGTTAAATATATTACGTTTTCATTATAACAACCAGCATGGCTTTTGTCAACTATATGTCAAATCTTTTAATAGAGAAAATTCACATCCATTTGCTTTATTATAACTTAATGCTTAAGCATTTTGTACAAAAAAATGCAGTTGCCATAAAACAGGCTGATAGAATCTTGCCTTATACTATACTAACCGTAAATACTTGACACTATATTTGTTAAATATCTTTATAATTTATGGAATAAAATATGGTAAAATATAGGATTAAAGCCAGGCTGATAAATAAATTTTTTAATATTGTTGATTATGAAGTGTTTTTGCATGAATACATGAGTAATTTCATATGACATGACTGCAATTAACGTAAAAAAGGAAGGATTTTTAATTATCCCTCCTCTTTGTTTGATGTATAAAACGGCTTAAATTATAAGTTAAATCTTTCTTTTATTTCTTTAGAGCATCTGCAGTCAAATGCCAAACCTGTTATCGCGGCGTGTTCGTACTAGAAAAGCAATTCTTTGCAAGTACAAACTTTGCCTTCGCGTAAATAAAAAAGCTGCCATGTTACGTATCGTAAATTGGCAGCTCCAATATAATTAAATTATTATGCAAACCAAACCACCATTGCTGTCGTTTATAATCTTTTGCATGGTTTCCTGAAGTTTTAACTGGCTCTCATCTGTCAATTTATTTATTTTTGCATTGATACCTTCTTCAACCAGTTGACGAACAGTTTTTCCGAATATATTGGTATCCCAGATGCCATCGGGATTCTCCCTTGAGTTTTCATTGATATAGTTGATTAAATCCTTTGCCTGCTCTTCTGTACCTACTATAGGTGCAACTTCTGTAATAATATCACATTTTATTAAATGAACGCTTGGGCCAACTGCACGGATCTTAACACCGTACTTGCTGGTTCCATGCTTCATTAATTGAGGTTCATCAACACGAATTTCACCTTTAAGAGGAGATACAATGCCATATCCTTTAGTACGAACCTGATCTACTGCGTAAGAGATCTTTTCGAACTCTGCCTTCTTGGCTGCCAGTTCTCTTAGTGTTGATATAAGTTGATATTCATCATTGATGGGTACTCCTATCATATCACTTAAGATTTGATAGTAATAGGAGTCATCAAAGTCTACGGTAACGCTGACAGTACCATTTTGCATGTTTACATTGTCAAGTTTCATTTTTTTGATATATTTGCTGTCTGTATTAAAATTCTGTATTTTTGCATCCTTTACTTCAGACACATTTGCAAATATGTTCCTGACGCTTTCAATCAGATCTTGCTTCAGCCAATGGTCAACCGGCAGCATTTCTACCCATTTTGGCAGATAAAAGTCCAATTCAGTAACAGGGAATACTGACAATATGTTTTCCATTATCTTTGTAATGTCATCCTTTTTTAGCTGCTCACAATTTACAGGCATTACAGGGACATTGTAATAATTGGACATATCCTCTGCCAGCTTAATTGTTTCTGTTGAATATGGCCTAATGGTATTAAGCAGCACGATAAATGGTTTTCCCAGGTTTTTTAGTTCTGTAATGGTCTTTTCTTCCGGTGCTATGTAATTCAGTCTTGGAAGCTCCCCAAAGCTGCCATCAGTAGTTACAACTATACCGATAGTGGAGTGATCATTAATAACTTTTTTGGTTCCAATCTCTGCTGCCTGGGTAAAAGGAATCTCCACATCAAACCATGGGGTTCTGACCATTCTCTCATGATCATCTTCAATATGCCCTGTTGCCCCATCTACCATATATCCTACGCAATCTATCAGCCGTATTTTTACCTTGGTGTCATCGCCAAATGTAATTTCAGCAGCTTCCTTTGGTATAAATTTCGGCTCTGTTGTCATAATTGTACGGCCTGCTGCCGCCTGAGGCAATTCATCAATTGCCCTTTCCCTGCTATGGACATCCTCAATATTTGGTATTACCAAAAGATCCATAAATCTTTTGATAAAAGTTGACTTGCCTGTTCTAACCGGCCCAACTACGCCTATGTATATTTCACCGCCTGTCCTAGCCTGAATATCATTATAAACATCAAACTGCCCTAGCATATGCCAATCCTCCTTATGATTATAGTTAAAGATATGCAGGGCAGTTCCATTCTATGATATTTTAATACAAGTTGATTCTTTTGACTTAATGATTATTGTACTTATAACTGACAGAAATCCCACAAGTCACCGGCCAGACCATCAATAACAGAGCCGCTTGCCCATGGCATAAGGCAGAACCAGGTGCTGGCAAGTGAATTATCTTTATATCTCTGTTTAAGCAGACCTTCACTATGACAGAATCTCTCACTCATCCAGCCTTTTTTGCCATAATCAAACTCCCTGTCATAGGTGTTATATGATTGACAACCCCAGTCTACTGTATCATTCATACGATCTTTTATATAGTTATCACCAGTTTGACGAAGGTAATATAATAATTCGTCAACCAAATTGCTGGACATTGGATGAATATGAGGGTTGCATACGCTTGTTACGCTTCCGCCACAGCTTGACCAGCCCAACTTGCTAAGAGGGGGTACCTTGATTGGTGAATTGTAGCAGAATTTAAATGTAAATTCATAGCATATGGCATCTTGCATATGTTCAAGGTATTTTTTATCATCTGTAAGAGCATGCAGATATTTTACGGCTTTTATATAGGCAAGGACACCTTCGGAGTCAACAGTCTTATCTGTATCCAGAGGAGCTCCATAACATTCCATATGCCGTATAAACTTATCATAATAATGCTGCTCGCTTTTTTTCATGCCCTCCAGATATGACAAATCATCTGTCAGATAACTGTAATAAGCCAAGGCTGCCATACACCATACACCGCAAAGGGAGTCGTATTCAATGCCTGCTCCGCTTTTTTCTGAAAATATGTAGGGATATTCGTGTTCAGAATTCTTTTCACGCTCAATTCTAAGCAGTATTGGCTTTACATATGCAAGCCAATCATCATGGATACAGTTCTTAAGCTTCTTCTCATATTCATAAGCCCTTAAAATATAATACATGGCCTGACCGATTAGATAAGAGCTATGCCCGGCATTATGCATACCATCAAACCACCAGCCTTTATTGCTCCATTTTCCATCGGAATAAGCCTCATAAGGCAGTCCTGATGATGGATTTAAAGAATTGTCAATTATATTTTTTATACATGTCAAAGCCTGGCTGCGCATTGCTTCATCATTCAGACGTAAGGCTGCCAGAAGTATTGGTACTGCTGCCGACAGTCCGTTTGTCCATGATATAGAAATTATCTTGTTATATCTGTAGCTGCCGTCATCTTCTTCAAAAACCTGTCCTGCATAGGCTTTATCTTCATCAAGCCATGCATCCTCATACAAAGCCTTGGAAAGGTCTTTAACGGTGCTTTTTATATCGCTGACCTTTCTGGGGCTTTGATGATACTCATAATAAACCTCTTCAATAACGGGATTTATGTCCAATTCTGATTCAGCATCAAATTCATATATATTTAGATAAAGTTCAACTTCTTCACCAGCTTCCAATGTAAAGCAGTTTGCACCAAGGGCTGCCCTCTCTCTGACATCGTGTGATTCTATAAACATCCAGGGGGCATTTTCATACCCAAGGGTATAGCCAACACTTCCTGCCAGTGAGCAGCTGTAGCCTGCATACTGATAAAAATCACCATTAAGTTCTGGCTTCCATTGAACTTTTCTGCCATCTTTTAATATAAAATATGGGCTTGCTGAAAAACCATATATTTTATCAGTATCAAAGACCAAGGCAACAGGGTGAGACAATCTGTCACTTCTAACCATCCACCAGGGTGAGGAAGGCCGCTTAAGCTCATCTCTTAGTCTTGGAAATTCATTAGGAACATTTTGGGGAGTTTCACCGCGGTTTCTGCCATACATAAAGGCAGGCAAAAAGTATCTGGGATTATTCTTTTTAAAAGTAAGTTCAATATGTACAACTCCGCTCCAACAAGCGTTATTTAAGTTTTGAATCTTTACTTTGGCAGTATATGGGCTTTTTACTTTTCCATTTCCACCTGTTATTTCAACAACTGAATTTAAACCATGTTCATTTAAGGGAAGGTACTCGCTAGTCTCCTGATTAATGCTTCTGGCTGAAAATATTAAATCCATAAAATCCTCCATTCTTTTCTTTTGGTGAATCTTCACCGTGTATTATAAGTGATATTTTCTTTTTCGATAGATTTATATATAAGCTATACTTAATTCTACTCTAGTATGCCTGTATAGTCAATTTTGATAATGTTTGCTCCTTATCATCAATTATAATTTAATATCTCGCAATATAAATTTGATAATATTCGCTTAGTCTTTTTTGTTCAACTTTTGATATTCTTCCGACTGTTAATTCAACATAAGATAGTATATATACATTGAAGAAAAGGTGATATATGATGTCCAGGTATAAACCCTTTGCAAGAGTGCTTGTGCTGGTTATAGTTTTTACCGTACTCTCTATTTCAATCATTACTGATGTTATGGATATTTATGAGGTCATGTCGGTTCAAAGAGGAGTTTGTGTGCCCATTATTATGTATCATCATGTAAAAAATACAGGTCTGGGCAAAGATGTTATAAGTCCCTATGAATTCGAAAGTGATTTGATATATTTGACCGAAAACAATTATAACACAATAACCATGACGGATTTAATCAATTATGTCTATTATGATCAGGAGCTTCCGGAAAACCCCATAATATTGACCTTCGATGATGGCCTGTATAATACTTATAAGAATGTTTTCCCCTTGCTTAAGAAGTATAATAAAAAAATCGTCTTATCCATAATAGGTAAAAGTGTAGATGATTTCTCAAAGGTCAATGATAAAAACCTAAGCTATGCCCATGTGACATGGGATGAGATTAAGGAAATGGTTGATTCGGGGCTGGTGGAGATTCAAAATCACAGCTACAATATGCACAAAATAAGCAACGGCCGTTATGGTTGCTATCAGAAAAAAAATGAATCATTTGAGCTTTATGAGGAATTCCTTACTAAAGACATACTAACACTGCAGGAAAGAGCCAAAGAGATAATTGATTTTGAGCCAAATACCTTTACATATCCATATGGCAAATTCAATGAGAATACGGATACTGTTTTAAGGAAGCTGGGTTTTAAGGCAACCCTTTCAGTAACCTTTGGCGTAAATGTTATAACAAAAGATCCCGATAAGCTGTATGATTTAAAACGAATTTGCCGCTCCCATAATCAAAGCATTGAAAAAATGATTAAAGAAGGGATGGAAACACTTAAATATATCAAAGAATGATATGCCTGCTTTAGTAATCTAATGGGCTGCAGTTTTAGGAATTATATCAATAAAGCATAGCTGGCATGTATGTAATTACATGATATTTTAATATTTTAAGTTTAAAGTATATTTTGTTGTATAATCTACCATAGTAATATGTGTCATTATATTATAAGAATGATTTGCTCATACAACAGCAGTTAAGTTTACAAAATTACTAAGATTAGTAAGCTAGTAAAAACAGGGTTTTGCCGGATTACACTTGATCACAATGACAAACACCACAAAACCCTGTTTTTATATTAGCGATTGCTCCTGTCTGCTATTTTACAATAACCTTAAGCTCTACATCAGCAAGCTTGGGATTTAGATCACGTTCTTTGTTCATATTGAAGATTGGCACACCATTCTTGCCAAAATGCACCCTGTGCATGGCAGTACGTCTTTTGTCAAATGTTGCCACCTTATCTTCTCCATGATACATAATCATGACATCACCGTCATAGTCAGTGAAGAATGAATTATGACCGGGGCCATAAATACCGTCGGTGAAATAATAGGATAAGACAGGTGTGCTGGCCTTTTTCCACTCATTGACATCAAGATAGTTGCTGCCACGAGGGATGCTAAGCAATCCGACAGCGTAGGTGTAGCCGCATGCTGCTCCGGCTGAATATGCTATATATACCATATCATCAGTAACAAGAGCATATGGACCTTCATTATTAATAGTTCCCTGTATGTTCTCCCAACCATATAACGGCCTTGTAAGCAGGACTGGCTCACTGGTTAGTACTGTGGGATTTTTCTCATCAATAGTAGCAATATAAAGCATTGAACCTGTATCAAGGGGAGTTCCTATTCCCTTGCGGTAGGACCATACAACACATGAAACACCATCTGCCTTAAAGTAAGTCATGTCCAGGGATATACCATCAGGTGCCAGCTCGCTGCCATCTGCGCGTCTAACTCGAACAGGGCTTTCCCAGTCCTCTGCCTTCATTATATCTCCGCCCTTTTTCAGCTTCATCATATGGCACTGTGGTCCCCACTGCTTGCCGCTTACTGCAAAAAGTATGTACAGTTCTCCGCCAATTAAATGAAATTCCGGAGCCCAGAAAGTTTGTATGAAGTTCTTTTCTTCGTCTAGATCCAGTATAAGGCTTTCTTTATATCCGGGGTTAAACAGATCCATTATGCTTTCGCCTTCACGAACATATATGCCTATGTCATTTAGATTATCATTGGTTGCCAGGTAATAGTACTTGTTGTTCCATGGCAAGATTACCGGATCTGCATAGCCGGATGCCAAAGGGAAGGGATAGCATTTTTGCTGCACCTTGCCTTTAGCTGTATAAATGCCGGGCTTTGAAAAATCAACTGCGCTGCAGTCCCAGGAAACTGCCTTAAGATGTGTTGAGCCGTCAGAATAATGGGCTAAAGCCTTAACAGCTGCAAGCTCTTTTTCACTGCTTGCGCAAACTTCATCAGGCAGTTCAATTCTGTTATTGTATACAGGGGTCCAATGGCAGAAAATCTTTTTGCCTGTTTCTGCATCTACTTCAAGTATGTTGCCGGGATATATATCAACTAAACCATCAAAATTTATATCGGCTGCTTCTTTTGCATAGGTATTGGACAGTACAGGCGAAGATACGCTGTTTAGATCTGATAAGCTCTTAATTGTGTTAATGTAACAGCTGCCATCATTACCTTGCCAGCGAATTTCATACATATTATTATCTGCATTAAATTCGCATACGGCTTCCTTTACATACAAATCCTCATGCAGCTTAAGCAAACCGCAATAATTAAAGCTTATTAGATCCTTGGATGTCCATAAAAGAATATGTCCTTTGCTTTCAGGATCGTCATTCCCTTTGTTGTCAACCCTGACAGCTATAATGGCAAAATTGCCATCATTGGTACGGAAAAGATAAGGATTTTTAAGCCCTTTTTCCTGTATTACATTCTGGCTGTCTATAGTAGCTGTTGCAAAAAGGATGCCGTAATTCAGGTTTAAAGGCTTAAAATCTTCTTCACCTTCACTGTAAGCCAGGTGGATACTGTTGGCGAGGGATTCTGTATATTCATTTTGTGATTTTCGTGTATATATAAGAATACGTGCTTTCTTCATGTCATTCATATATAAGGTCCTCCATAATTAGCAATTGTATATGTATATTTTAATTTAAGAATTAAATTAAGAGTTTCTTGATTAAGTATTTCACATTACACCCTTTAAGACCTTAAGACTAGATCAGTTTAATCTGAAAGTCCAAATAATAAGTCCTTGGCAATACCTTGTTATCATCTGACAGGAAACTGCTCCAGCCCATATCACTGCCTATGCCGCTATGGGCTGCATCAATATGCAGATAGCTTTCCTTTCTACGGATTAACTCATGTTCA
>ENA-OWPA01001712-OWPA01001712.1-bioreactor-metagenome-genome-assembly--contig:-NODE-1712-length-12961-cov-3.168969_pt1 | contig 12961 bp, 8 predicted proteins | sample MGYA00238139_ERZ651803 | MGnify/ENA primary metagenome ERZ651803 (study PRJEB26909, sample SAMN07631231) | bioreactor metagenome | isolation source: Switchgrass digestor | place: USA: Dartmouth...
TTTGAGAAATCCCATAAAGCTTGATACACTCATCTTTGGCGGTATTTCTACTAGCATATGTACGTGGTCCGGACATACTTCCGCCTCTATTATATTTACCTCTTTCCATTTGCATAGTTCTCTTAATATTGCTCCTATTTCTAGTCTCTTCTCCTCAAAAAATACTTTCCTTCTATATTTTGGTGCAAATACTATATGATATTTGCAGTTCCATTTGGTGTGTGATAAACTGTGTATATCATTCATTGTGAATAACCTCCTTTTGATATTTTGGTTGCAGTTGGCAGACCGCAACTCTTATTATATCAAAAGGAGTTTTTTTACTCACCGCTAAAAGCTTTACCGAACCCCTGGTCTAACCAGGGGTTTTCTAAAACAAAAAAGTCTGCCGCATAATAGCAGCAGACCTTAACTTTCTTTCTTGAACTTTTTCCCGGGTTTTTTCTCAAATTTTTTCTAAATTATTCTCTCAATCATGTATTTAGGCTTGGCAAAAATCATTCTTCCTGCTGCAGTCTGCAGCACACTGGTAACTGTCACGTTTACATTCTCACCTATATGCCGTCTTCCCCCGTCAATAACAATCATTGTTCCATCATCCAGATAACCTATCCCCTGCCCGTTCTCCTTGCCGTCCTTTACTACCTGCACAGTCATATCCTCACCCGGAAGGGCAATAGGCTTTACTGCATTGGCAAGTTCATTTACATTTAACACCGGTACTCCTTGTAAGCTTGCCACCTTGTTGAGATTGTAGTCAACTGTAACAACTTTTCCACCGAGTTTCTCAGCCGCTTTTAAGAGCTCGCTGTCAACCTCAGAATTAGGGGAAATTTCAATGGTTTCAATTCTTACAGGACAGTCCAGTTCCTTCTGTAATGTGTTCAGCACATCAAGTCCGCGCCTTCCCCTGTTTCTTTTGATGGAATCTGCCGAATCGGCAATATGTCTTAGTTCTTCCAGTACAAAACTCGGTATAATTATTTCACCCTCAATAAATCCGCTTCTATATATATCCACTATCCTGCCATCAATAATTGCACTTGTATCCAATACTTTAGGTCCGTAAGCGTTTTTACTGTTTTTGGGCATTGTGTTCTTTTTCTTAAAATGTTCAAAAGGAGATTCATCCTTTTTATTAGCTGCAATAGCTAGTCCAATACATCCGAAAAGAATATTTATTATAATGGAAAATGGAACACCAATAATTTCTACTTTCGTAACAGGAATTGCCACAAGATTTGCAACAACAAGCCCGACTATCAGGCCCACAGAGTCTACTAACAACTCATAGAGAGTCATTTTTTGAATATACGTTTCTATCTTGTTCAATGTATCAAGCACAATTTCTATTATTTTATTCCCTGTAGTATAGAACAAAAATCCTGCTAACAGGGTTGCTATCAGGTAAATAATAATCTGAAATTCCGGAATTATATTTGTAAATTGAGTTATTAAAAGAGTTCTGGTCAGGGTGTAGCCTGTAATTGCTCCCACTATAGCAAATGAGATTTTAATCACATTGTTTAACACGGCTTTTTACTCCCCCATAACAATTTTTTCTAATCAGCAAAATAATTATCTATAATATTTTCAATTTCATCCTTATCCATGCCTTTAGCCAGTACAAGCTCGCTAATAAGAATCTGCTTGGCATTATTAAGCATTTTTCTCTCTCCGGTAGAAAGTCCCTTTTCCTTATCTCTCATCATGAGCATTCTCACTACATCTGCCACCTCAAAAATATCACCGCTCTTTATTCTGGACATATTCTCCCTATAACGCTTGTTCCAATTGCTTACCTGACTTGTATCCTCACTCTTGAGAATATTAATTACCTTATCTGCCTCCTTGCTGTCAATTACTTCTCTTATTCCTATATCATCTACGCTTTTTATGGGAATCATGACTTTCATATCCCCATAAGGTATTCTTACTATATAATAACTTTGCTTCTGCCCAAGTATTTCCCTTTCTTCTATCGATTCAATAACACCTGCTCCGTGCATTGGATATACAATTTTATCTCCTACATTAAACATAATAACTCCTCCAATAATAACAAAAATATACACGTCTACGTTGCGAAGAACCCTTGTTCTTAACTGGAAAACTCCGCAGGCTAAAAGAGCAGACGTTAAACCGAATTTTGATAAATCCACGGCGGAGGTTAATATCAACGAAGCAGTTCAACATATTGTGGCATAAACCTAAAACACTAATAAATAACCTGCATTAACAAGAGTATATTTATCATAAATATAGCTGATTTATATATTATACTACAAATATCAATTTATGTCAAAAAACTTTATTTTATCATTAGTAATATTTTAAGTCAACAATCAATTTTTATTTTTCTGTTTTCCGCATAATTTGCCTTCAGTAAATTCTGTATACTAGTAAATACCACAATTGACAAGGACTAGCCAAAACACTTATAATGGGAATAATAAGAGAGTGTTGGAAAATGAAACAATTTATAACTGAAGGAGTGAATAATGTTGAAAGATATGATGCTGGATGAGTTTCAATATACTGTGCTGGAGTTACTTGTAAGAAATAAGAGCATTATCGATTCAATTACCAAGTTTCAGGATTCAAATGCAAGGGTAAACCGTTCAATTGTAAAAGCCGTAACACATTGCGGTTGTATAAAAATCAACGCTAAAAAACAGGCATTTGATGGCAGTGAGGAATTTGAGGAAGTCCAAAATGCTATGGAAACACATCTGGAAGGCAAGCTGTGTGATAACTGTAAGGATATTATTGAAAAAGAAATTGGGCGGAACCTGTTTTACCTTGCTTCCATATGCAACACTCTGGACTTAAATATATATGATATATTGTTAAAAGAACTGGAAAGAATCAGGCTCCTTGGAAAATACAACCTCAGATAATCAGTTCCAGGGCTTCCTGGACATTTTCAACAGCTATTATGTTAATATCACTGCCTGCTCCCTGTATGCGCTTGATAAGGTTCATGTTGCCTGCTGGTATAATACAGTTTTTAAACCCTATACGCCTGGCTTCCGTAACCCTCTTATCAATCTGGCTGACAGCCCTTACTTCACCTGTAAGGCCTACTTCTCCTATCAATACAGTACCTTCCCTTACAGGAATGTTCTTAAAACTGGAGGCAATTGCTACTATAATTCCAAGATCACATGCAGGCTCATCAACTTTGATTCCTCCCACCACATTTACGTAGGCATCATAATTATAGAGCTGTAAACCTACACGCTTTTCTAGGACTGCCATAAGAAGCGTTATTCGGTTGTAATCCACTCCGGTTGCCATTCTCCTTGGCATTCCAAAATTTGTTGCACAAACAAGTGCCTGTATTTCTATCAGCATGGGCCTTGTACCTTCCAAACTGCAAATAACGGCAGATCCAGGTACACTTTCAGGTCTGCCTGAAAGCATCATCTCTGAAGGGTTTTCTACTTCAATAAGTCCTGTATCACTCATTTCAAATATTCCTATTTCATTTGTGGAACCAAACCTGTTTTTCACGGATCTCAATATCCTGTAGCTGAGATGTCTCTCACCTTCAAAGTAAAGTACCGTATCAACCATATGCTCAAGTACCCTTGGGCCTGCAATTGCACCTTCCTTGGTAACATGTCCCACAATTATAATGGAAATGCCAAGGCTTTTTGCAATTCTCATAAGTGCTCCGGTAACTTCCCTTACCTGACTTACACTGCCGGGTGCCGAAGAAAGCTGATCGCTAAAAACCGTCTGAATAGAGTCTATAATTACAAGCCCAGGCTTTTCTGTATCAATAATCCTTTCAATTAATGAGAAGTTTGTCTCGGATAACATAAGTATATCCGGCCTGTTTACTCCAAGTCTGTCTGCCCTTATTTTAATTTGTTTTATAGATTCTTCGCCCGAGGCATAAAGAATTTTCCGGTTAGTTTTTATCTTTTCACATACCTGCAGCAGGAGTGTAGATTTTCCAATACCAGGGTCTCCCCCTACCAGAATAAGGGAACCATCTACTATTCCCCCTCCAAGCACCCTGTCAAGCTCTTTTATACCTGTAGAACTGCGTTCCTCTTTATTGGCATTGATATCTTTTAAACTTACAGCCTGGACATTGGCAAAAGACTTTGTTTTACTGCCGGGTTTATCCTGGGGAATTTCCTCGACAAACGTATTCCACTGATTGCAAGCAGGGCATTTACCAAGCCATCCGCTGGACTCATACCCACATTCCTGACATACAAAAATCGTCTTAGCTTTCGGCACTCACCATTCTCCTATCTATCCGTTATTTTCCATATACTTGAGTAAATTATAACATATTTTGTAACCAGAGATAACATTAACTGGCTTATTAAGTTAGCCTGCTGTGCTGGCATTTCGATACCACAAGTTCCGAACTTAAAAGCTGATAAGCTCGTTACCGGGCTTATCAATTCGCCTGTGTTAAAGGATATTTCCTTTAACAACACGGAAAGTGCAGAGGGCATCCCTTTCGCGGATTTACAGTGGCTACTCAGAATACTTGCATCTATCGAAGTAGATAGCACTCCACAATGCTATTTCATTACATGGCACATCAGCCTAAATTAGCTTTTATCCTCTCCGTAAAGCTCAAAGGCCGTAAGCACAAACATGGCATGAGACCACGTAAGAGGTATAACCCATGCCGGGTTCCCGGTTTCTTTATCAATCTGCTCCGGAAGAAGCCCCAATGAAGTTTGTGCCCTTACAACCCAATCAAGATATGATTGTGCTTTATCAAAATTCCCTCTCCTTATATAATACAGGGCAACCCACAGCGTAGCAACCACCCATGGATTACCTCCGATATAATTATCATTCTCATATCTCTTTATACCGCCTACAGCTGGTGTGTGCAGTCTTTCTTCTATAATTTCCACTGTTTTTATCACTCTTGGATCATCTGGCGAAAATACTTCAAATGGCACCGAAACACCTATAAGACTCACATCAATAGTAGAGTCCTCAAGTGTAACTTCCCTCTTGTAACCCTTTGGATTTACTTTTACGACAGTTGTCCGGTCGGAATATTCACTGCCCCAAGGGTTCAGTTTGGTTCTGACACTTCTCAAAAAATGCCCGTATTCTTCTTTCCATAATACCTTTTCCATTGCATCCTTTATTTTGCCTGCTGTTTCTATCCATCCTACAGTCTCCCTTTCAGGTCTGGAGAGAGTCTCTGCTATTTTTACACCTGCCATAATTCCTGAATAAACGGCTGCGCTGGAATACGTATGCTCTCCCAATCTCTCTTCCCACAAATCATAGCTTAGCCCCGGAAGTTGTGTTTCAGGATCTATATAAGAGACCATAAAGTTCACTGCTTTTCTAACGCTCTCCCATATGTTTTCGAGAAATTCAATATTACCGGTAACTTCATAGTGTTTGTGCATTCCCCATACAATTGTTCCCACCTCGTCAATTTGCATGCCCCAGGAGGGAGCAAGATTCCCATCCATATGATACCTCTGCTGCCATGAACCATCTTCCTCCTGCACATTGGCGGCCCATTTGAAGAACTTATCAACAGCATCAATAAGACCGCATTTATCCAATGCAGATGTTATAAAAGCCGCGTCCCTGCCCCAGCAATAAGCATACCTCCCGCACCTTGTAAAATTTTCGTCTATTTCAGGTGCTGCAAGAAGGCCTCCGGTCTCTTCATCAGACATCAGTTTGAATACTAAAAGGGATCGCCTATAGAGGCCATCAATATCTTCTCTGCCTGATTTAAGCTGTTTTGCACTTTTTAAAAAGTCAAGCCAGTATTTCCTGGTTTTCTCATAGCTTTCTTGAATATCAGACTTTTTGAACTTCTGTATTAATTTCTTAACTCCGTTTAACGTATGAGAAGCACAAATAAATAATGTAAATATTTTGCTGTCACCAGGCTTAATCTCACCCAGCTGCCATGACAAAGCTCCGTCATTCATCATTCCGATACTATCGTATCCATTCAGGTATGTACTCCGGGCACTCTCGAAGGCATTGCCTCCCAGCTGAAACTGATAGCTTTCCGTAAGGGAAGCAATTGAAATATAATAATTATGTCTGTAGTTTATCAGGGCATCGCTCTGAAAATCAAAAAGGATGCTTCCAAGATGCTGATTTGACGTCATTCCACAGGAATAGAGCACAAATCCCATATCCCTTTCCTGATATGAAAGGTTTTCTATTTTGAAGTTTCTCACAAGTATATCAGCATAAGGTAATACATAATCCGTCTGAGTCACCCTCAGCCCCACACTTATGTCCTCGCACACTGTTTCAAGGATATTTGTATCTTTTATATATTTCTGGCTGTGCCGGAAATTTTCTCCGTCCAGCCACAACGTGCTATATTGCTGTCCGTTGAAAAACAGTCCTGCATGCATACTTTCAATATGCTGCGGATAATCAATATTTGGCCAAAACAATCTTACAAGTTCGCCCCTGCAGGTGATACAGGCAAGCATGCGGGAATTCCCGATTACAGCATCATTAAAATATGTTTTTACCATTGATTTAACCTCCATCAAATCTTCAATAATAAATATTTTCCCTAATATAGTACAAAATAATATATGATTTAAGCCAAGTTTTATTTATCGGAGGAATAAATGTTCGTGGAATTAAATACACTTATACTTCGTATTACACAAATTATTCAGGTGGTAATCTTTGTAGGGGGCTGCTATTTTCTAAGCATATCAATGTTTGGATGGAAAAAGAGAAAAGAGGAGAATGCAGAGCTGTACCCTCCTTCCAAACGATTCGCACTGGTTATTGCAGCACACAACGAAGAACTTGTAATAGCCCATATAATAGAAAGCTTAAAAAGGCAGAACTATCCCAAAGAACTTTTTGATATTTTTGTAGTAGCAGATAACTGTTCTGACAAAACAGCAAAAATAGCAGAAAACTGTGGCGCTATTGTGTATGAGAGGTTTAATGAGCATGAAAGAGGAAAAGGTTATGCTCTCGAATGGATATTCCAGAAAATATACTCAATGGGCGACAAATACGATGCAATTGGTGTATTTGACGCCGACAATCTTGTATCTGCAAACTTTCTCCTTGAAATGAATATGCAGCTTTGTAAAGGACATAAGGTGGTACAGGGTTACATAGACAGCAAAAACCCCTTTGATTCCTGGATAACGTGCTCATATTCAATTGCATTCTGGCTTTCAAACAGGATATTCCAGCTCCCAAGATATTATCTGGGATTAAGCTGCGGGTTGTGTGGTACCGGCTTTTGCATAGACATAGATGTGCTGAAGAAAATTGGCTGGGGAGCAACCTGTCTGACAGAAGACCTGGAGTTTACTATGAAACTTGCACTCAATGGTATGAAAGTCTCCTGGGCACACAATGCTGTTATTTATGACGAAAAACCCATCACCCTTAAGCAGTCATGGAATCAACGCAAACGGTGGATGCAGGGGCATGCGGACGTCGCAAGCCGTTATTTGGGGCCACTTTTTGCTAAGGCATTTAAGCATTGCGATTTGGCAGCCTTTGACTGTGCCATATATCTATTCCAGCCTATAAGGTTTATATTTATGGGCCTGGTTACAGTAATGATGTGGATACAAACAATCTATCCGGAATCACCATTCTACAGTATGCAGTATGTATTCCCGACTTTCGTATGGTATATCCTTGCTACGCTGCAGTTTTTATACGGCCCTTTGGTGATTCTCGCTGAAGGAAAGTTTAATTTAAAGGTAATCCTTGGCTTTATTGTTTATCCGTTTTACTGTCTTACATGGGTCCCTATCACAATACAGGGTTTTCTCAGCAAAGATAATAAAAATTGGAGCCATACAATTCATACCCGTGAAATAAGCATAAAGGAACTGGAAAAAGCTTAGCGGCGCATAGGAGTTTGCGCCATAGCGTTTGTTTAACTATCCTATACGCCGCCAGAATTGCTGAACTATCTTTTTAGTCAGATTACCGAACTATCCTTTTAGTCAAATTGTCTCTGCCAGATCAGCCAATCTCTTTCAGATTATGCTTTATCTCCTGAATATCCATAGCTCTTGTGTGTACAGTATGTATCCATTCCTTGTTATCCTTGTATATAAATCCCTGTATTATTATTGGTATCCAGGTGAGATTATAAAGTGGAAACAATGCAAAGTAGCACAAAAGCTTTGGGCTTATCTTTCCTTCCGCAAAAACAAATATCCCGGATATATATGTAGTAACCAGCATTGACAACGCTGAAGCAATAGAGCTGGTTTGAATTATAGTAGAAAAGTCATAGAACAATACAAATTTTATAAAATTTGCAAGAAGACATATTCCACTAATAACTATTATTGCCGGTTGAATAAGGTACAAAGCGCAGTCAAAAGCAACCATACTCCTGTCCTTTACAGCTTTCCTCATCAAGCTTGTAAAATATCTGCAGGCACAGTCAGCCTGGCCTTGCATCCATCGCTTTCTCTGCCGCCACGACTGTTTGAGCGTCAGGGGCTTTTCATCATATACTACCGCATCATGGGCCCAATGTACCTTCATATCGTTCAGAGCCAATTTCATTGTAAATTCAAGGTCCTCAGTAAGGCATGTAGCCCCCCATCCTATTTTTTTAAGGACATCTGTCGCAACTACAAAACCAGTTCCTCCAATTGCACAGCTCAGGCCCAAATAATATCTGGGAAGCTGATACAGCCTGTTATTTAACCAGTATGTAATGGCATAGCTGCCTGATATGATAGAGTCAGTAGGATTTTTGCTGTCAAGATAGCCCTGAATTATCTTATGACCCATGCACAGGTGTTTGTTCATTACCTTTAAGAAATTAGGCGAAACAAGGTTATCTGCATCAAATACACATATGGCATCATATCTCTTATTCATTTTAAATATTTTCTCAAACATCCACTCAAGGGCATATCCTTTTCCCTTCTTTTCCTCGCTGTGCCTTTTATAGACCTGAGCACCATTTGTTTCTGCTACTTTAGCAGTTCTGTCTGTGCAATTATCTGCAATAACATATATATCATACATATCTGACGGATAGTCCAAACTTTTCAGGTTACGTACAATATTTCCTATAACTTTTTCCTCGTTGTGCGCTGCTACCACTAACGCAAACCTGTTGACTGGAGCAAATTTTTCGGCATCAACTTCCTTTCTTTTAAACCAACCAAATATTGATATTACAAAATGATAAAGAAAAATTGGAAATAACGCATATTGCAGTACAGTAACAAATGTTTTTATCACTAACTTTAAAGTGTACCAATCAATCATGTGTCTCAAATTAAATCACACCCCCAAGAAGTAATTACAAAAGTCAATCTTCAAACAACAATTAAGGTGCCTCATTTACCCATGAGGCACCTTAAAATAAACTATATTAAAATCAATAAATTATCAAATTCCATAACATTACACTTTGCCAAGTTTTTTGCATAACCACACTAATTTTTGTCATTAGACTCACTCTATCACATTCAATCGTAACGTAGCTAAACTATAAGCATTATTTTAACCAGTACCTTTATTAGTGCCCCATACAAAAAACTAAAGAACAAAATTTAATGCAATCTCATTAACCAGCATAACAAATTAAGTTTAACTTCTATTAACCATTAATCTTTCTTGGGTACTATGACAATCTTATCGTCTTCTACGTCTATAAATACTTTATCCCCGGCTTTAACCCTTCCGTCAAGCATTTCCTCCGAAAGTCTGTCTTCGATCATAGTTTGTATTGTTCTTCTAAGCGGTCTTGCACCGAATGTCTGATCAAAGCCTTTTTTGGCAATAAAGGCTTTTGCGTTATCGGAAACTTCCAATGTAATATCATTTTGCTTAAGCCGTTTTGCCAGAACATCTATCATAAGCTCCACTATCTTCATAGTGTGCTCCATTTCCAGAGGATGGAACACAATTATTTCATCCACCCTGTTAAGAAATTCAGGCCTGAAAGTTTTCTTCAGTTCACTCATTACATTATTTTTCATATCTTCATAAGTTTTCACCCTGTCAGTGTCACCAGCGGCAAAGCCCAGCCTTTTAGGCTCTGTGATAAGGCGTGCCCCCACATTGGAAGTCATTATAATAACCGTGTTTCTGAAATTAACCAGTCTTCCCTGAGAATCTGTAAGCCTTCCGTCTTCCAGTATCTGCAGAAGTATATTAAACACATCAGGATGTGCTTTTTCTATTTCATCAAAGAGCACAACCGAATAGGGTTTACGTCTGACCTTTTCGGTAAGTTGTCCGCCTTCTTCATATCCTACATAACCCGGAGGTGACCCGATTAATCTCGACACGCTAAATTTCTCCATATATTCGGACATATCTATGCGTATCATCTCTTTTTCATCACCGAATAATGCCTCTGCTAATGCTTTGCTCAGTTCAGTCTTTCCGACTCCTGTTGGACCAAGGAAAATAAATGAACCAATAGGTCTCTTCGGATCCTTAAGTCCTACCCTTCCTCTTCTGATTGCTCTCGCAATTGCCTTTACGGCCTCTTCCTGACCCACTACTCTCTTATGGAGTATGTCCTCCAGCTTCATGAGTCTTTCCGAATCTTCCTCCGTAAGTCTCTTAACAGGAATTCCTGTCCAACTTGATACTATTTCAGCTATTTCCTCCTCTGTAACAGTATCTGTTGTGGTTTGATTTTTCTGCTGCCAATCATTTTTAGCCTTTTCAAGCTTGTTTTTGAGCTCATGTTCCCGATCCCTTATCTTGGCAGCCTTCTCAAACTCCTGTAACTTTATTGCTTCTTCTTTTTCTTTCGCAAGTTTTTCTACTTCCTCTTCCAGTTCTTTAAGCTTTGGCGGAGCTGTAAATGATTTAAGCCTTACTCTGGACGCAGCTTCATCTATAAGGTCTATTGCTTTGTCAGGCAAAAATCTGTCTGTGATATATCTGTCAGAAAATTTGACTGCTGCCGCAATTGCTTCATCTGTTATCTTTACTCTGTGATGTGCCTCATATTTATCCCTTACCCCTTTTAATATCTCTACAGCCTCTTCTGTAGTAGGTTCACCTACAGTTATTGGCTGGAACCTTCTTTCAAGGGCTGCGTCTTTCTCCACATACTTTCTGTACTCATCAAGAGTTGTAGCTCCTATAACCTGTATCTCCCCTCTTGCAAGAGAAGGTTTCAAAATATTAGATGCATCAATTGCTCCTTCTGCGGCACCGGCTCCTATGATGGTATGCATTTCATCAATAAACAATATGACATTGCCGGCTTTCTTTATCTCATCAAGGGCTTTTTTCAGGCGTTCCTCAAATTCACCTCTGTATTTGGCACCTGCAACCATAGATGACAAATCAAGGGTAACCACGCGCTTATCCTTCAGTATTTCAGGAATATTCCCCTCAACTATTTTCTGTGCCAGGCCTTCGGCAATAGCTGTCTTTCCAACTCCCGGCTCTCCGATAAGGCAGGGATTATTTTTTGTTCTTCTGCTTAATATCTGGATGACACGTTCAATCTCCTTATCCCGCCCGATAACAGGATCAAACTTGCCTTCCCGCGCCATTTCGGTCAAGTCTCTGCCAAATTGGTTTAATGTTGGCGTACTGCTATAACTGCTATTTTTTGAAGCATTACCTGAACCCGGCGTCTCCTCATTCAACAGCCTTACAATCTCATTTAACAACCTCTGTGCATCGATGCCCAGGTCCATAAGTATCCTTACTGCAACGCTTTCTCCTTCCCGCATTATTCCCAAAAGGAGATGCTCAGTCCCAATATAACTATTTCCCATTCTTCTTGCTTCTTTGAAACTCAACTCAAGAACTCTTTTGGTTCTTGGAGTAAATCCAAGAAGTTTCTGCCCTGTTTGTTCTCCTCTTCCTATAAGCTCCTCTATCTCCTTTACTACTCTTTCCTCAGTCACGCCCTGTGACTGCAATACTCTGGCAGCAATGCCCGTTCCTTCCCTAATCAAGCCAAGAAGGATGTGCTCAGTTCCAACATAATTATGTCCAAGTGCCATTGCACTTTCCTGGGCCAGTGCTATAGCTCTTTCGGCTTTTTCTGTAAAACGTCCATACATAAAATCTCACCTCTTTTATCTCTTGATTAATTCGTTAACCTCTTGTTTTCTATCCTAAAGTCTCTGGTCTTTTTCTCAGTCTGTTTCTGATAATCTCAGCTCTCTTTACATCCCTTTCACCTGCACTAAGCGCTCTTCCGGTAATTTTCTGCAAATTTGCCGGCTGAGTAATATCCATAATTTCATCCAGTGTATCTATATCAACATCTTTTATTATTCCCATATCTACACCAAGACGTACATCTGAAAGAAGTTTCATGGCTTCTTCGGATGAGAGAATTCTTGCATTGGTGACAAGTCCATATGACCTGAACACTCTGTCTTCAAACCTGTAAGAATTCTGCCTGTAAAGTTCGGCTCTCAGTGTTCTCTCCTGTTGAATTATTTGCGAAGAAATATTTGAAATGCTGGAAATAATCTCCTTCTCTGTTAGCCCTAGTGTAATCTGGTTTGATATCTGAAACATATTACCTGAAGCATCACTTTTTTCACCATATATGCCTCTTACTGCTACATTCAGCTTACTGCATGCTTCAAGTATTTCCCTTATATATCCTGTCATAACCAAGGCAGGAAGATGAAGCATAACCGACGCTCTCATTCCCGTACCTACATTTGTGGGACAACAAGTCAGATAGCCAAAATTGTTGTCATATGCAAAGTCGATTTTTTCCTCCAGCATAGCATCTAACTTTTTGCAATTCTCCCATGCCTTATCCAGCTGCATTCCCCGATGTAAACACTGTATTCTCAAATGATCCTCTTCATTTATCATAATGCTTATTTTTTCATCTTTACTGATTATTACTCCGCTTCTTGTCTGTTTTGCAGCCAGGTCAGGGCTTATAAGATGTTTTTCAACCAAAGCCTGTCTTTCTATTGGTTCCATACCACTAATATCAAAAAAAGCAAAGTTATCT
>ENA-OWPA01001713-OWPA01001713.1-bioreactor-metagenome-genome-assembly--contig:-NODE-1713-length-12954-cov-3.216665_pt1 | contig 12954 bp, 10 predicted proteins | sample MGYA00238139_ERZ651803 | MGnify/ENA primary metagenome ERZ651803 (study PRJEB26909, sample SAMN07631231) | bioreactor metagenome | isolation source: Switchgrass digestor | place: USA: Dartmouth...
TGCAAAAGCACCTATCAATATACCCTGCAAAATACTGTTCAACGACTTATACAGAATGCTCTTATCCAGGATGAACACCATTCGCAACTGATAAAAATTCGAAGACTTTGTTGCTAATATAGCGTCAGAGGATTCTCGAATTTTTCTGTATTCCCTTGTTAGCTGTGCAATATCTCGTATATAATCCTCTCCAAAGTAATGGTTGCTATAAAAGAGTTTATCATCAGAGTAATTGAATATCAGCACCTTCATTTTGTTATTGTTGTACTGCAAGTTACAAATATTCTCAATATAAAAAATATTCTGTTGGATTTCTATAAATCCAATAATTTCAGCATCCCTGTTCTTAATTGGTTTAATCTCTGAAATCACAAAAGTTTGACTTTTCGTATCCCAATCATCCTTATGGCTGCTGATGAACATTCTGTTATTTATATCAAAATTCTTTGTCAAATAAGCAATTTTTTGAACTACATCCCCTTGAGTCGCATCGGTCTCTCCGGTTGCAATATAATCTCCTTCCAGCGAAAACACAGCTACTCTGCGAATATCTGATCTATTGGCATAAGCCCTTGTTAAAATTCTCTTAATAGCCAACACATTTTCCGTGGACTTAACCTGTTGCTCTATATATTGCTGCCAGTTAGTCATAAAAGCAGCATTAGTAAGCACATCCACTGCTACCTGTTCCATAGAGGTCAGCCTATTGTCCAGTTGAGTCATGGCTGACGTAGATACCTGATCTAAATTGCTGATACCCTCGTTATAAATAATATCTCTGTTATATTCATAAAACATCACGGAAGCTATACCCACGAGAATAACCACAAGAATCGCATAGGTTGTTGATAGCTTCCTTGACATCTTTTGTTTTTTCATGGTACCTACTCCATTATCATATGTTCAATTATGATATGATCAATCAAATCCTGATGTGGGATTTATTCAAAAATCGATTAACAAATTAATGCACATTAAATCATAAACTCCACATAAGTAACACATATTAGCATTATATCATATAAAACCAGATTTTTATATTAAAAAATCCTTCCTGTCTCAAAACAGCCAAAAAGCAGAGAAAACCTCAACATAATCGGGTTCTCTCCGCCTAAAATATGATATAACGTATTAATGATGACAAAATTTGTAAAGATAACTATAAGGCTATTATAAATCTGCACCGCATTCTTTCATTGCTTCATGCAGCTTTGAAATATAATACTTATAATTTTCCAGTGAAGCAGAGGGAGGTACCTGATGGTCCGCTCCTGGGATATATCCGCCGCCTCTGATTACCGGCATTATCCTTTCAAATTCACGGTCAATAGCTTCTTTTCCTTCAGCAATGCACAGTTTATTATAACCGCCGATAAATCTAAGCCTTGGAAACTCATTTCTGACTTGTACGATATCCATTCCCGCATTTACGTCCATTGGAAGGAATCCGTCAACTCCGGCATCGATAAAGTTTGGAATGAGCTGTTTGAAATCACCGTCAGTATCCACAAATACATATCCGACACCCCGCTCCTTGAGCATAGGAATGATTTTTTTATAATACTGACCAACAAATTCATCGAATAACTGAGGTGAAAGCATTGGGCCATTTTTACCACTTAAGTCTTCCATTAAGTAGACAACATCCGGCTGGAGCAGTTCAATCACCTTCATTAATTTTGTGCTATATACATTGAGCACATATTGATTGATATCATGGAGCATTTCAGGTCTGTCATAGAAATCATAGAGATAAAGTTCAATACCCAGCACGTCTCTCTGAACCCAGAAAAAGCCTTCAATATTGAGCCTGATTGAATAATCGCCTCGATCATGTCCTTCCTTTAAAGGAGCATAGACACGATGGATTTCCTCATCGGTAAAGTACTTTTCCAGCTCTTTGTCACCATGCTCTTTGAGACGTTTCCAATCATCTTCACAGTTGACCACATGCTTGTGCTCTACTTCAATGCCTGAATTCTTATAATACTTGACCTGTCTTCCGTAGATATCCTGTTTAAGGATATAATGCTCGGTCTCCTCAATCTCAAACTCATCAAATCTTCTGAAAGGCAGTACAAAGTGAATTCTGCGCACCGGATCAAATCCCAGCCAGCTTTCATAGTTCATAACGCCTTCGCCCCATGCTACAGGCAGATATTTCTCTGACTGATTTGCCTTATTTCCTGCGAGGTTGTTGGTAATGTCCCTTGCATTATCTGCTATTTCTGCAGGCATTCCCTCTTCTTTAAATCGCTGCGTAGTCAATACCCATGGATAAAAGGTTTCCTGCACAGAGCCTCTTCCTTCTACCTTCTGAAATCCTAAAGTTTTCAATTCCCTTTCTCTATTTGTCACGACAAAAGCCCCCTTTCCTTGACTATTGCAATAATGCCATAAATAACGATGGGCGCTGCATTCGCAGCGTCCATCCTATTTATTCATGCACTCAGCATCACTTTTTAGCTTTGTCCGACTTAATTCTGCGAAAAATTAATAGTTAAAGTTGTCAACATTTGTCTTATCGAAAATGAGAGCATCGCCCAATACGCATTCACGATCAACAATGTCTTTTGTTCCCAATCTTCCTGCAGTAACAGAAGTGGATTCAGTAGTGATATCTCCATTCTTCAACTGATATGCAACCTGAACTGCAAGATATCCAAGATCCATACAATTCCAGAGCATACCGCTGTTCATTGGGTTGTCATCGTCTTTAATGTAAGTTTTTAATGCATTAGGAGTAGCCAAACCAGTCAATGTTATAGCACTAGCATCTGGCTTCTGAGAAGCTGACTGATACTGTGCTCCAAGAGCAGGTGTAGTCATTGAAGAAAGTCCGATAGCTGCCTGGATCTGATCTTCACCAGGTCCCATTCTACTGATGAGTGTTCCGCACTCAACATTAACTTTTGTTTCATCAGTTCCTGGATAGTAAACATCTGTTTCCCTATTCTTGATTACCATGAAATTATATTCATCAGTTGCAAGATATTTTTCAATTGCTGCTTCCCATGCTGTCTGGTTAGCATCTGTTCCTGATCCTGAAACAAGTGCGAGGTTTGCTTTCTTGTTCGGACCATAGCCTTTTGCCTTCAGTTCACGGGCTGCTGCTTCCACTAAACCTTTGCCTGCTGCATCAGCAGTAATCTGGTTAACGAAAAGGTCTCTTGCATCTTTTTGTGCATCTGCGTCAAAAGTAACAACTTTAATACCTGCTTCTTGAGCTTTCTTTAATGTCGGAGCAATAGCTGTTGGATCGTTAGGTGATACAATTATTGCATCTACCTTCTGAGCAATCCATCCTTCAAGAATGTCAACCTGCTTTTGATTTGTTGCCTGGTCCTGTGGTGGTCCGTCATAAAGAAGAGTAATTCCGAGCTCATCTGCTGCTTCCTGTGCTCCTACCTTACAAGCATCAAAATAGTTCTCTCCTTTAAACTTTGGAAGCATAGCAATAACCATTTTGCCATCTTTGCCACCAGTTGTTGAGTTATTTCCACCCTGTGTTCCTCCAGAAGTGTCGGTTTTGGAACATCCTGCCATTCCAGCCAGCATTATGGCACCTGTCAATGTGGCTGTAATAATTCTTTGCAGTAGTTTTTTCTTCATAACCTTGATCTCCCTTTCTTTTTTATTTATTATCTAGACTCTGCAGCCAAATTACTTTTTAGCTGCAGAATCAGGATATCAACGGTAGACTTCGCTGTGCCAGCCTGATGCACAAAGCACAGCACTGTATAATGATTACATTGAAGCAACTTGTTTAGGAGCCGCCTCGATTTTTATAATTTTCTTCTTTTTGGCTCTGCTGTTTATAACAGCGTATGCGATCAATGCAACGATCAATACTGAACCATGTACTATAGTCTGCACGTCGATTGGGATGTTCATTACTGTTAAGCCACTGTTTAAGGTAGCGATGATCAAAGTACCGATTATAGTACCAACCATGCTTCCAATTCCTCCGTTAATACTGGTTCCGCCAAGTACGACAATGGTGATAACCTTCATATTAAAATTCGTACCGGCGTCAAACTTAATGCTTGTAAAACGCCCTAACCATATAAATGAAGCCAAGGCACAGATCAAACCACACAGAACATACATGACAATCTTAATTTTGCCTACATCTATTCCCGCATACTGCGTTGCATTCTCATTGAGACCTATTGAATACAATTTTCTTCCTACCGTGGTTTTCGACAGTAAGATTGTAAATACTACAGCTAATATAACATAGATCCATATTTGCAGCGGAACCCCGAACAAAGAAGTAGTTCCCATCATAGTTGTGAAATCATAAGTATAAATGCTGTTACCCTTAGATATTCCTCTTGAAATACCGAGATATAAATACATAGTCGCCAGGGTTGTAACCATAGGAGATATTTTTGCTTTTACAATAACTAAACCATTTATCAGACCACATACCAACCCTGTAACTACAGTTACAATAATTCCTGCAACTGATCCATAGCTTACAGCAGCAAGTCCACCCAGCGTTGAAGCCAGGACCATGGTGTTTCCAACCGAAAGATCTATACCACCCGTAATAATGATCAATGTCATGGGTAAAGCAACCATACCAATTTCAACAATGTTTCTCAACATAACATTGAGGAGGTAGCTAGGTGACAAAAACGCCGGGCTCATAACTGCAATGCAAATGAATATGAGCAACCAGATCAAAAACAACAATGTATTAAAAGTAACTTTAAACTTCTTTTTATTTGCCATTATGCAGTACCTCCTTCGGAACCTCAATTACTCTCTTCTTTTTCTTCATCTGCTGTGCCGCACCAACAACAACAGATATAATGATGATAGCTCCTTTTATTGCATCCGACCAGTTCGGACTGATTCCCAGGTAGTTAATTGCAGGAGATACTATACTTAAAATCAATGCTCCAATCACCGTACCGAGAACTTTTCCTGAACCTCCTGCTGTGCTGGTTCCACCCAGTATTACTGATGCAATCAATGTCATTTCCAATCCACTGCCCATAGTTGTTGTTACTCTTTGTCCCGCAGTAGCAATGATGATTGCAGTAACCCCGAATAGTGCTCCTGCAATAGCATAGGTAATAACTATTGTCCTTTCAACATTAATACCAGCCAGACGGGCGCTGTTCTGGTTATTTCCTATAGCATATAATTTTTTGGAAAATCTCGAATACTTCATAAAGAACAAGGCAATTACAGTTATTATTGCACACATCAAAACACTTGCAGGAACCACGCCGAATATCTTTGCTTCAAAAGCCAGCCAGGTAAAAGAAGCAGGCAAGTCGTATATGGAACCTTCTGTAGTAAGCGGCAACACTCCCTGAAATAATTGTGTAGTTGCCAAAGTAGCCACAATTGCCGGTATCTTTGTCTTGGTGATGAACAGACCGTTTATAGTACTCAAAATTACTCCCATCACCATGGCTGCCGGCAACAGAACTGCAAAAGGCAGTCCCAACTTACCTAATGCCGCTGATGCAAGACATACGACCGATACTAATGCACCTGTTGAAACGTCTATATTGGAAGTAATAATAATCATGTTCATACCGATAGCAGCAATAAGTGTATAGCTGTATGTGTTCAGTATGCTCATAATGTTATTAATGGTATAAAATCCTTTTGCGAAAATCCCTAGAAATATTAAGACAGCTAACAAAAATATTGACAGATAAAATTCTGTGGTTAAAAAAGATGCGGTTCGCTTTTTATCCTGAACCATTTACCCTTCTCCTCTCTTTTAGGGATCATTAGAACACAACTTTTGTTATACTTTAACTTTCATTTCCCTGAGGGTTTTTAAACAAAGTAAAGCAACAGAAATTGCATTTTTAGCCGATCCCAAGCTGATTAATCCAATGCAATAGATAAAATCTTTTCCTGGGTGCAACCCTCTCTATCAAAGCATCCAGCAATCGAGCCATCTTTCATTACATAAATTCTATCGCACATTCCTAACAGCTCAGGAAGCTCGGATGAAATCATGATAATGGACAGATTCTTCTTTGTAAGCTCACTGATGATTTTATGAATCTCAGCTTTTGCATTGACGTCCACGCCTCTTGTTGGTTCATCAAGTATAAGAAGTGTAGGATTTAATGCCAGTGCCTTGGAAACCGATACCTTTTGCTGATTTCCACCTGACAGATTTGTAACCAAAAACTCTGTATCCGGAGCCTTAATTTCAAACTCTTTCAGATATTTACCTGCCAGCTCCGCTTCTTTTTCGGTATCGATAATAGACATGTTATTTGCAAAATTTTGCAACTGCGGCAAGGAAATGTTCTGTTCGATGCTCATATCAACAATCAGTCCGTATTTGCCTCTGTCTTCAGACACATAGACAATACCCCGATTTTTTGCATCATTATAATTTTTGATTTCAATTTCTTCTCCATTTAAAAATACTTTTCCGGCAGCCTTTCCGGTAAATCCGCAAATAGACTGCATCAGCTCGGTACGACCGCAACCGGCAAGACCGGCAAAACCGACGATCTCTCCTTTACGGACATGAAAGTTAATATCCTTGAGGAATCCGTCATCATAATAGTGCTCTACCCTGAAAATTTCCTCTCCGATCTCCGTCTGTGCTTTCGGGTAGTAATTAGTCATTGCTCTTCCTACCATATCAGCAACAAGCTCATCTTTGTTTGTATCAGCCACATTTCGTGTGGAAATATACTGTCCGTCACGAATTACTGTAACACGGTCGCATATTTGGAATATTTCCTCAAGACGATGGCTGATATATACAATTCCGCGTCCTTCTTGTTTGAGTTTATTAATAATGTCAAACAATGCATCAACTTCCCTCTGAGTCAATGAGGCGGTAGGCTCATCAAAGATGATAATGTTTGCGTCAAAAGTAAGGGCTTTTGCAATTTCCACCATTTGCTTCTGGGCCATGCCTAGTGTCTTGATACGGGCATTCAGGTCCATTTTGGTGTTCAGCTTTTCAAAAATCTCAGTCGCTTTCTTCCGCATAGCTGCATAATCGATTATTTTCAATCCAGCTTTGCTTTTCATAATCTCATGCCCAAGGAAAATGTTATCCAAAACAGTCATTTCTTCAAAAAGGCTAGTTTCCTGGAATATTATAGACACACCATTTCGATAAGCTTCCAACGGGCTTGAAAAAGATCGCGCAACTCCATTTACATACATCTCACCCTGATCCGGTTTATGAACACCACAAACCACTTTCATTAAAGTTGACTTTCCAGCGCCATTCTCCCCGCATATTGCATGCACTTCTCCGCTCTTTAAGTCGAACTTAAGTCTGTTTAGCGCCAAAACTCCAGGGAAAGCTTTAACAATATCTTTCAACTCAAGAATTGTGTTTTTCACTAAAAAAACTCCCCTCGGTTACTCATATTTTAATTTGATTCTAACAAATTGTTCATTTGGTTGTACATGAAATATCCAAACGATAATATGTAAAATTCAAAACATGTAATATATGTTTCATTACATTTTTTGGAGAGTAAACATTTAAACAATATAAACAATATGTTATTTCCAAAACAGCTGAAATTTGAGGCACCTTGATTAAGTAAAAAAATACAGCATATAAGCTGTTGCTAGGAGGTAAATCTGTTATAATATATTAAAATTAAACATACGAAAATAAATTATAAACAACTGAAAATGATAACTATCTGAGGTAATTTCAAGAGTTTTTCCAAGTCTAAGTAACAACCTGTTTTCTTAAATATTCGGTATTATAATTATGGTAGTATTGCATGCACGCAACACTATGTGTGTTTTTATTCTAACGTTGTATAAAAATTCTAACGTTTTATTTTATCTAAAACGTTTATTTTATCTAAATTTTTAATACAATGAAATTATTTTAACTCCCCAGTAGAAAATAAGACAAAACAACAACATTTGTGTATGCATAGGCTTCGTTATAATCAGTCATTACAACGAAACTATGCAACACTTCTCCCCTAGTTCCACTTTTATATCTCCAAACTATGTATAAACAAACGATATTTATTGCCTGCATGCAACACTTTATTAATTATAATTGCAAATAGAATTTTTTTCAAGCATATTTTTGAAAAGAAATCATAATTTAAACTATTTTTACCACAAATTCGATATCAAACATTGTTGTTTTATTGGAATTAATGAATTTTATAAAGTTTTTAATTGCATAAATGCAACAGAAATTATACAATATATATTGGATAACTGAGGAGTGAGCTTATGTCACGATATAAGGAATTAATTAGACTTCTTAAAATTGCAAAAGGGGACCGTTCCCTTAACCGCTTTGCAGAAGATTCAGGAGTTGATGCAGGCCACCTTTCCAGAGTAATCAGGGGAATGATGGTTAAGCCTCCTTCTCCAGAAACGCTTAAAAAGATAGCAGATAAAGCGCAGAACGGTGTAACTTATGAACAATTAATGATAGCTGCTGGTCATCTTGAAAAAAATTTTTATGGTGCTAACCTCACTCTATTAAGAGGCGAAAGATCATACGAAGAGTATAGTACTTATTTAAAGAAAAACTTTTGCATAAATATTAGTCCGGTATTGCTTGAAAGATATGAAAAAGGGCTTGAATGTCCCGATGAAGTAGTAGCCGAATGTATTGCAAGTGCCGAAGGGCTACCTGAGAATTTTTTTTATACAAAACAAAGTGCAGCATCGCTACATGTACGAAAGAGGATGAATCAGAATCCTTTTAGGAAATCCTCTTTTATGGACAAGGAAATTGAAAAATGGGTAAATAATCCGGACAGTTATCCTTATATAAAATTTATATATGAAGCCTTTAAGGCCGGTATTACGCCTGATCTTCTCAAGAATGCAGAAATATCCATTAAAATTAAGTAAATGAAACGGACAATAATTAACAAAAAATAAAGAGCTTAATGCTCTTTATTTTATTAACTTCTTAGGAACCCTGGGGTGATGAATGATCCATACAGCAGATGCAGTTGTTACTGAAACAGAAACCAGTACGCCTAAAACAACCGATAAAGCTTTGCAAAGATTCTTCAAAAGAATCCCCTCCCCTTTAATTAATTTGTTATATATAATAATACTTTAGTTTTTATGTTGATATAGTTCTTCAAGATGTTTATTAATATCGTTGATTACAGCATTTACTTTTCCATAGTTTTGATTGCTTGCATACATTTCCAATATACTGACAAGTGTCTCTATCCTTTCCTTAGAAAGCATCCTTTCAAATTTTTCTTTGGCTGTCATGTTATAAATTATTGCAAATAGCATAGCTATATTTAATATTGGAAATATAAGTACTCCTTCAATTGCTACAAACTGTGCAACAATTCTCAATTCAGAAAGAATATGGTTGAAAAATACCAGTTTCCCCATCAATGTCACAAACACAACATTAAGAATAAAAACACTAATAGTGACAATTGAAATAGTTTTGTTTCTCAAAACTTCTTTAAAAATATTTATCTTTATCAAACTTGCTCTTTTACTCATTAAATAAGCCAATATACAGCACTCAATTACTCTCTCCGGCAAAGAAATCAGCACTAACAACAAACCATAATTGTTCAGTTCATTTGCATCAATTCCTGTAGCATTTAAAAGTAATGGTATATATGAAAGCTGTATTATCGATACCACCAAATAACTTAAAATGTACGAAGCAAAAACTTTTAATAATTGTTTGGTGTTTCGCATATTATATACCAAAGCTGTAGAAATAAAAAGTATAAAAATAGCAATTATGGGCATAAAATCCACTGTTACTTCCAAAAAGGTTCTCAACACATTCGAAAGAAATGCTAAGGATAAAACAGGCACAAAAAATCTTAATACATTTTTTCTAGTCGGTTTCAACAAGTCATACCGTTTTTGAATCATTAATGCAAAGGCTACAAAAAAAATCTCTTCCGGTATTGAAACTAAAATAATATTCAATATTAATTTGCCAATAACCGCTAAATCTATTCCATCCATAAAAGAATACCTCCAGAAGGATAAGGATAATTTAACACTTTGATGGAATTACTTTGAATTTTAACATATATAAACAATAAGTGCAATGTTAGTTCTTTTATTGCAATAACAAAAAAACTAAAAATAGATTGTCCTAAATGTGTTTTTGTCGCTAATACATGATTTTTTATGTATATTATCCAATATGAACCATATTGTAATTATTATTACAATTACTGAACAAAAATGGATATATGCCTATTTCTTTGTTAATTAATTTGAACCAGGAGTTTACAATTTTTTTATATTGTTCTAAACCAAATAAAAAATGGCCGTTTTTTTAATAACGACCATTATATAGAAAATATGCTATCTTTACTTTAGATTATTTTTGTAACCGCATTTTTCATCATGCGCACATATTCAGCAACATAGGGCACACATTCAGAGCCGTACTTTTCAACAATTTTAACTATTGCACTTCCCACAATTACGCCATCAGAAAACTCAGCCATTTTCGATGCCTGTTCAGGTGTGGAAACACCAAAACCTATAGCACATGGAATATCTTTAACCGTTTTTACAATCTTCACCATTTCCTTAGCATCATCACTGATATTCTCCCGTACACCGGTTACCCCCATAGACGATACACAATATACAAAACCTTCCGCATCTTTGGCTATCATACGTATGCGATTATTGGAGGTAGGCGCAATCATTGAAATCAAGAAGATTCCATACTTCGAACAAAATGGCATGAGTTCCCCTTTTTCTTCATATGGCAGATCAGGAACAATAAGTGCATCAACTCCAGCATCCTGGCAATTCCTCATAAATCTTTCAGAACCATAGGCAAATATCGGATTTACATACGTCATAAGCGCTATAGGCACAGTGCACTTCTTGCGAATTCTTTTCAGCATGTCAAATATTTTATCCACTGATGTACCAGCGGACAAAGCACGTATGTCTGCATCCTGAATCACTTGTCCTTCGGCAACGGGATCAGAAAAAGGTATTCCCAATTCAATTAAGTCGGCGCCGGCCTCAGCCATTTGAAGCACCAATTGTTCAGTTATTTCTATTGAAGGATCCCCTGCAGTTATAAACGGAATAAAAGCTTTACCATTGGCGAATGCCCGCTGCAAATTATTCATAAATCTCCACCCCCCTGTAGCGTGCTATCGCAGCAACATCCTTATCCCCTCTGCCTGAAAGCCCAATTACTATAATTTGATCCTTGCTCATAGCAGGTGCAAGTTTTTTAGCGTAAGCAACCGCATGAGCGCTTTCAATTGCCGGAATAATTCCTTCTGTGCGGGACAAATATTCAAAAGCTTCTACAGCTTCATCATCAGAGATCGCTACATACTCTGCCCTGCCAATATCATGCAGGTAAGCATGTTCAGGGCCTACCCCCGGATAGTCCAGACCGGCTGAAATGGAGTAGACTGGAGCAATTTGTCCGTATTCATCCTGACAGAAATAAGATTTCATGCCATGAAAAATTCCTACCTTTCCAACAGTTATTGTTGCAGCAGTCTTTTGGGTATGAATTCCATGACCGGCAGCCTCACAGCCAATTAGACGGACATTGGGATCATCTATAAAATCATAAAACAGGCCTATTGCATTACTACCCCCGCCGACACAAGCCACCAACGCATCAGGAAGCTTGCCTTCCTTTTCAAGTATCTGTTTTCTGACCTCACAACCAATAACTTTTTGAAAATCACGTACGATGGTAGGGAACGGGTGAGGCCCCATTACAGATCCTAACACGTAATGGGTATCACTGACACGTCTGCTCCATTCGCGCAAGGTTTCATTTACCGCATCTTTCAGGGTTTGGGTACCGCTTGTAACCACATGTACTTTTGCACCCAACAATTTCATGCGATAAACATTTAGAGCCTGGCGGTCGGTATCCTCCTTCCCCATGAATATTTCACATTCCATACCCATGAGTGCAGCGGCAGTAGCAGTAGCAACGCCGTGTTGTCCGGCTCCTGTCTCGGCAATTACACGGGTCTTTCCCATGTATTTTGCAAGAAGCACCTGCCCCAGCACATTGTTGATTTTATGGGAACCTGTATGGTTAAGATCTTCTCTTTTGAGATAAATCTTAGCTCCACCCAGATCCTGAGTCATTTTTTTAGCATAATACAACGGCGATGGCCGTCCTGCATAACTCACAAGAAGATTATCCAGCTCCGCTTTAAATTCAGGATCATCTTTAAGGCGGTTGTATGCCTCTTCAAGCTCAATTACAGCATTCATCAACGTTTCCGGAATATATTGTCCGCCGTATTTTCCAAATCTTCCTTTTGACATGTTCGTCATCCTCCCTCCACATAATGTCAATTGTTGGCTCAAACATGTTCTGCAATAGTATAAATTAACCTTTCAGATTCCTTCCAACCCAGACAAGCATCGGTAATAGATTTACCGTAGATGCGTTCATGAACATTCTGATTTCCAGGTTCTATATAGCTTTCTACCATAACACCCTTGACTAATTTTGCGATATCGTTGTTGACAGAACGGCTATACAGAACTTCTCTTACTATTCTTGGCTGTTCAAAATATACTTTATTGGAATTGGCATGATTGGCATCGATAATTACAGCAGGATTGGCCAGTTTACGTTTTTCATACATATCAAGTAAGCGCATTAAATCCTCATAGTGATAGTTAGGCACATATTGTCCATATTTATTTATTGCACCTCTTAAAATACAATGAGTAAGCGGATTGCCTGTAGTTCGTACTTCATATCCCCGATAGAGAAATGTATGGCTGCCTTGTGCAGCAGCACAGGAGTTTAACATAACAGAAAAGTCTCCGCTGGTGGGATTTTTCATTCCGGCAGGGCAGTCCATTCCACTGATAACTAATCTGTAGGGCTGATTTTCTACAGATCTGGCGCCTACAACCACATAAGACAGAAGGTCTTCCACGTATGGCCAGTTTTCCAGATAAAGCATTTCATCAGCAGCTGTTAGTCCT
>ENA-OWPA01001714-OWPA01001714.1-bioreactor-metagenome-genome-assembly--contig:-NODE-1714-length-12942-cov-3.047105_pt1 | contig 12942 bp, 10 predicted proteins | sample MGYA00238139_ERZ651803 | MGnify/ENA primary metagenome ERZ651803 (study PRJEB26909, sample SAMN07631231) | bioreactor metagenome | isolation source: Switchgrass digestor | place: USA: Dartmouth...
TGAAGTCCGGTCGAATTCTTAAAATGGGTATTTTTCATGCCAAGCTCTTCTGCCTTTTGATTCATTAACTTAACAAAATTCTGTTCTGATCCCGATATATGCTCAGCAAGTGCAACACAGGACTCCGCGCCGCTCGGCAGCATTACTCCGTATAACAGGTCGATTGCCCTTACCTGCTCACCAGGCAGGAAACCTGCCATTGATGCATTTTCTTTGTACAGTTTCTCAAACATAGACTTGGAAAGCTCGATTTTTTCATTCAGATCGGATAATTTTTCATTCAGATCGGATAATTTCTCAATCGCAATAATAGCTGTCATCATCTTAGTCAAAGAAGCTGGGTAGATTTTTTCTTCACTATTTTTTGCATCAAAACAGTATTATCCATTAACCGGACCAATATCGCATAAGAACTGTTTAGCTTATCGGGAGATATAGAAACAGAAGAATCAGCTTCAACTGACCGAGAAATATGAACTTTTCTGCCAATATATTTTATCCTGGATATTGGGTGGTCCAATAGAGTATTAATGGAATAATAAACAAGAGCAGCAATGACAACTATCATCAGAAGTTTAACAAATATATATATTCCTGACTTTTTATTTACTACCTTTCTCTTCATAATAAAACAGCTCCTTATTTTATGATGATAATTATGTGATGACAATTATTTAACCACAAAATAAGAAGCTATTTTGAAACTCCATCTTAAAAATTCCTTAAGATTTTCTAAACATCAGGGCAAGGATAATACAAAATCCCAAAATTCTTTTTCCGGGTGAAATTCTATTGTAGCGGACAGTAACCGCTAACATGTACAATATTTATTTATTGCAATCAGTAGAATTTCTTACAATTTCCCTACAAAACAGGGAGGGATACTTCAAACTCAATTGTCTCATTTTCACTTCTGGCTGTTATTTTCCCTTTGTGAAGCTCAACAATTTCCTTCGCAATGGCAAGGCCTAAGCCAGCACCTCCGCTCCTTGTGCTTCGGGAGGTATCAAGCCGGTAAAACTGCTCAAAAATGCGTTCAAGTTTTTCTTTTGGTATGGTGTTACCACAATTGGTAAACTTAATACTCAAATGGTTCCCTATTTGTTCAGCAGTAATTTGGATTGTGGTGTTTTCATAACTGTAATTTATTGCGTTTCTCAATAAATTATCAAATACACGCTGCATTTTGTTTACGTCGCACTTAATCATGGTGTCCGGTGCTATTTTAAGGACACAATTCAGATTTTTCTCTAAAAACATTGGTTTAAACTCAAAAGTAAGCTGCTCAAGAAAACGGGTCAAATTTACTTTGCTGTATTCAAGGGGAATATGAGAAAGATTAAACCGTGTAATTTCAAAAAACTCATTTATTAAATCCTCAAGATGCTCTGCCTTTTTTAATGAAATTGACAAATATTTTTCTCTTAGTTCCTCAGATATTTGCTTTTCATCCCGTAATAATGTCAGGTATCCAATCACAGATGTAAGCGGTGTTTTTAAGTCATGGGCAAGATATACCACCAGATCATTTTTTCTTTCCTCTGCTTCCCGTGCCAGGTGTTCATTTCTTTCTGATTCCCTTTTTAAAGCATTCATTTGTTTCTCAAGCTCTTCCAGCTCAGGAGGTAAATCAATAAACTCAATATTCTTATCCGCAATTTCCTTTGATGCTTTTGATATGGCGTCTATAAAGAAAAAAACTCTTTTAAGCAGTCTGTATAATAAAATAATATCTCCTAAAAGCCATATCACGACAAAAGGAATAATAAAATAAACAGTAGAAAATAAAAAATAGAAGGATTTTTTAGAAAAATAATACAAATTCGGTGAAATGTTGTATAACCATTGGAAATCACTTCTGCTTACCACTTCAGTAATAATCCAAAGGATAATTGGCAAACTTACAGACCATATAACCAGCTGTAACAAAAAAGTAAAGAACGTTTTTCGCAACAATTTGTTTCCATTATTCTTCAATGATATATCCTACTCCCCACACTGTTTTTATGAATTTTGGTTTTTTTGCGGGCTCACCCAGTTTTTCCCTCAATCTTCCAATGTGAACCATAACGGTATTATTGTCATCCAGAAACTTTTCACCCCATACATTTTCAAACAGCTCCTCAGAAGATACTACTTTCCCTTTATTTTTACACAGATACCAAAGAATAGAGAATTCAATCGGTGTTAAAACAACCTCTTTCCCATATAAATAGCACTTATGAGTGTTCTTATTGATGACAAGACCTCTAATATCGTATTCTGTAACAGGCAGATCTTTGTTCTCTGAGTTTGCAGCATTGTTATACCTGACATAACGGCGAAGCTGCGTTTTTACTCTTGCTACTACCTCTAGGGGATTGAAAGGTTTAGTTATATAATCATCTGCTCCAATGGTAAGCCCCATTATTTTATCGTAATCTTCAACTTTTGCTGTCAGCATTATGATTGGGAAAAAAAACTGTTCTCTGATTTTTTGGCATATGCGAAAACCATCTATGTCCGGAAGCATTACATCCAGAATTGCCAGGTCTATTTTTTCAGCCTCAATGCATTCTAAAGCATCCTTACCGTTATAGAACTTATATACTGTATATCCGTCATTTTTAAGATAAACCTCTATTAAATCTGCAATCTCTTTTTCATCATCAACAATCAGGATCTTTTCATTCATGTTGCTTGTACTCCTTATCAGATATCCCCAATAACTCACTTCAAAAAGTGTTCTGATTATGATAATTCTTCGTTGTCTAGTTTAATTCAAACCTGAATAAAATGCAATAACAGCATTGTTGCTGCAATAATGTAATGTTATGATGCTATATGCACCAAGCTCTCCTCATAGGTCGCTTGTTTATTAACGACTTTTGATTGGCAATCAAAAAAACATTTCAATAACGGAAGGCTTTTGGTGAACTTAACAAAAGATTAGGAAAATAAGCGACTCAAAAAATCGCTAAATCTATGGCTAAATGGCTGGTTGAGAAAATAAGAGAAAATTGTATTAAGGATCTTGATAAAAAAGGCATTGAAATATAAGGAAAAATATTTCATAATGAAATTATATTAAGGCAAAATTTGGTATTACAAGGTTATTAAGTAATATTAATGATAAAGGTCAATTAATATTTAATTTTCTCGAAAAAACGCATTAACAAATGATTTCGAGGTGAATAAATGGTGTTAAAGCGTAACAAGGATGCCTGACTTTTTAATTAACACCACCAAATCTACTAATCACAGGGGTCAGAATTCGATTCTAACCCCTAATATTATAGGCTTTAGCCTGTTGAGCATAAAGCGGGTTTCTCAAAAGATAAATGAGCCATGCAATCCTTACTTAAGTTACTTAGGTTTTACTGTATGCCTTTAGAACTATTATGACATACCCTCATTATTATTTGACTGCATAAAAAAGTATTGATATTATTTTTAATGAAAATATACTCTATCATATATACCGAAACATTATACATTATCGACCAAGTGAGGCAGTGATGAAATATGGCATTTAAAACAAATGTGATGAGAATATTAGATAAAATGAAAGTTGAATATGAAAGTCATAGTTATGCCAATACAGACGCCATTAGTGGTATTGATGTAGCAAAGGTTTTGAACCAGGACCCTGCCAGGGTGTTTAAAACGCTTGTAACAATAGGCAAGTCCAAAAACTATTATGTGTTTATGATACCGGTTGCTGAAGAATTGGATTTAAAAAAGGCTGCTGAAAGCGTTAATGAAAAGTCGGTTGAAATGATAAAATCAAAAGATTTACTGCCTGTTACAGGATACATTCACGGAGGGTGTTCACCTATTGGCATGAAGAAAAGCTTTGTTACCATAATTGATGCATCCGCAGTTAATTTTGACACAATTATTTTCAGTGCCGGAAAGATTGGATATCAGGTTGAGATGAGTTTGGAAGAGCTAAAAAAGGTTATTAAATTTAATTTAGCAGATATTACTGTAAAAAAATAAAAGCAAATAGTAAATTTATACCTTAATGCTTCACAATACTTCACATAGTCTTGAATTTCCAATCCATGAAAAAATATTTCATACTGACAAAGTGTGCCCATAAGTCCACTGAAACTTGATAATATGAGTAATAATATTTATAATAAGCATTAGTTAAAAATAATCTTTGTTTTACTGCAAACTATATTAAAATAATGTATAATTTGACAGATTTTTTTATAATCAAGGAGAGGAATTGATGGAAAGAAGCGAATGCAAAGTTGTCTCACAGGAGGAAATGGGCAGACAGACGGGATTTATACAGCTGATAAGAGAAAAAAATGCTGGTTCAATAAAGAAATATAATATAAGTACCTTTGGCTGCCAGATGAATGAAAATGATTCCGAAAGGCTGGCAGGAATGCTGTCAGAAATGGGTTATACTCCTACCGATAATGTGGAAGAAAGCGACCTTATCATATACAATACGTGTTGTGTTAGAGAAAATGCGGAGTTAAAAGTATATGGACATCTTGGTTCACTGAAAGGACTAAAGAGGGAAAAACCTGAGCTTATTATAGCTGTGTGTGGTTGTATGATGCAGCAGCCGGAGGTAGTGGAGGAAATTCGCAAAAAATACAGGCATGTGGATCTTATTTTTGGCACTCACAATCTGTATAAATTTCCTGAATTGCTCTATAGTGTTATTGATAACGGAAAAAATGTTGTTGATGTGTGGGATTGTGACGGTGTTATTGCTGAGGATATACCTACCCAGCGTGAAGACGACATTAAAGCTTGGGTTACAATTATGTATGGCTGTAACAATTTTTGCTCATATTGCATTGTTCCATATGTAAGAGGAAGGGAAAGAAGCAGAAGATCTGAAGTTATATTAAATGAAATAAGGCAGCTTGGAGAGCAGGGATATAAGGAAATTACACTCCTTGGACAGAATGTCAATTCATATGGCAAAGATCTGGGAGATGAGTTTAGTTTTGCTAAGTTATTGAGACAAGTAAATGAAATTGAAGGCATAGAGCGTATAAGATTTATGACATCACATCCTAAAGATTTGTCTGATGATGTGATAGCTGCAATGCGTGATTGTGATAAAGTCTGCGAGCATTTGCATCTTCCTGTACAAGCAGGCAGCACGCAGGTTTTAAGAAAGATGAACAGAAAATACACAAAGGATCAGTACCTGGAACTTGTAGAAAGAATAAGAAAGGAAATTCCGGACATATCACTCACAACTGATATTATTGTAGGATTTCCGGGAGAAACTGACGAAGACTTTGAAGAGACTATTGATGTTGTGAAGAAGGTAAGGTTTGATATGGCATACACATTCCTGTATTCAAAGCGTACAGGTACACCTGCTGCAAAGAGCAGCAATCAGATCCCTGAAGAGGTGAAAAAGCAGAGATTTGACAGACTGCTGGAGGTACAAAACAGAATAAGCAGGGAAATTAATGAGAAAATGATGGGACAGATTGTAGAAGTTCTTGTAGAAGGACCGAGTAAGACCAATGAAAAAGTATATACAGGAAGAACTCGTACAAATAAGATAGTCAATTTCCAGGGCAATGAAGAAATGGTAGGAAAATTGGTAAAGATTAAAATTGATAAGATTCAGACATGGTCACTGGAAGGACAACCGATTTTGTAGATAATGCTTCTACTATTGTGGTCTTGCAGGATTGATTTCCGGAAAGCCGCAACGTGGCAATTAACGCAACATGGCAATTAATATGGAACTGCAGCTTGAATATATATTAAACTGCCTGTTTGCATAGCAAACAATTGGCAGATACATTTAAAAGAATTAACTGGAATTTAGCAGTTTACACGAAAATTATAAATTTATTATTAGAAAGAAGGAAAAAGTATGAAAATAGATACAAGTATAGAAATGAAGGCAAAGGAACTCGGGGATATGATAGCCGAATCTCGTGAGATGGCAGAACTTAAGCAGGCAGAAGCCGAGCTGGAAAGTGATGATACGGCAAAGCAACTGCTGGAAGATTTAAACTTGCTGAGGATGGAACTTACCCGTGCAATAAAAGAAGGAAAACCCGAAGGGACTATCGAGGAAATAAATAACATGGTTAAGCTAAAGCAGCAAGATGTAATGAGCTATAGAGTTACAAGAAATTTTCTTGCGGCAAAGAATGCTTTCGATAACCTTATAAAAAGGCTGAACGATATTATGCTGTTCGCAATTACGGGAGAGGAAAAAGGGTCTTGTTCATCACATGGTTGCGATTCGTGCAGCGGATGCAAATAAATAAGACAGGGCAGTTAATGTATAATAAGTCATCGGGGATATGGAGGTCATAATGTCTAATCTTACACCAATGATGCGGCAATACCTTGAGATAAAAGAACAGTGTAAAGACTGTATTCTTTTTTTCAGGCTTGGAGATTTCTATGAGATGTTCTTTGAGGATGCTGAAATTGCATCGCGTGAGCTTGAAATTACACTGACAGGAAGGGACTGCGGCCTTGAGGAGAGGGCTCCCATGTGCGGTGTGCCATTTCATGCTGCGGATTCATATATCTCAAAACTGATAAACAAAGGCTATAAAGTAGCTATTTGTGAACAGATGGAAGATCCAAGCCTTGCTAAAGGTATTGTAAAAAGAGATATTATAAGAGTTGTAACGCCCGGTACAGTCATAGATTCTTCGATGCTGGACGACAAGAAGAATAACTATCTTATGTCAATTTTCAGGACAGGACCATATTTTGGTGTTTCCATTGTAGACATTTCAACAGGCGATTTTACTTCAACAAATATAAATCTGGGAAATACCATCAGCAAACTTATGGATGAAATAGCCAAATTTTCTCCTTCGGAGATTATTACTAACAGTGAATTCTTTGATGACTCAACACTCGTTTCAAACTTACGGAAACGGTTTAACGTATATATTTCAAAGTTTGAAGATGCATACTTTGACAAAGCATATGCCTGTGAGAAAGTCAGAAGTTATTTTAGTGACTGTGAGCTGTTAAAAGAAGATTTTAACCTTGCTGTAAATTCATCAGGCGCACTTCTTGAATACCTTGAGCAGACACAGAAGGTCAGCCTTGATCATATACAGGGTATAAGCTCATATAAAATTGAAGAATACATGGTTCTTGATATTGCTACCCGCAGAAATTTGGAGCTGACCGAGACAATGAGAGAAAAGTCAAGAAAAGGCACACTTTTATGGGTACTTGACAGGACAATGACTTCTATGGGTGGGAGGCTGATGAGAAAATGGATAGAACAGCCTCTGATAAATGTGGTTGATATCAATGAAAGACTGGACGCTGTAAGTGAACTTAAGGATAAGTTTATGGTGCGTTCTGAGATTCGGGAACATCTTAAAGGGGTATATGACATTGAAAGGCTGATGGGCAAGATTATTGTAGGCAATTTAAACTGCCGGGATTTAATTGCTTTAAAAAATTCTGCAGCACGTATACCTTATATAAAAGAACTGCTCAAAGATTCTGAATCAGAAATGCTAAAAAGAAATTTCAGTCAGATTGATGAACTTTCTGATATATATGAACTTATAGAGCAGGCAATAATTGATGATCCGCCAATTGCTCTCAAAGAGGGCGGAATTATAAAAACAGGTTATAACAGTGAGGTGGACAGGCTTAGAAAGGCTACTACCGATGGTAAGGCCTGGATTGCCGCCCTTGAAAATTCAGAAAGGGAGAAAACCGGAATAAAGAATCTTAAAGTAGGATTTAACAAGGTTTTTGGATATTTCATTGAAGTAACCAAATCCAATTATTCACTGGTTCCTCAAAATTATATACGCAAGCAGACTTTAGCAAACTGTGAGAGATACATTACCCAGGAATTAAAGGAACTGGAAGATACAATACTTGGCGCAGAAGAAAAGGTCATTGAGCTTGAATATCAGTTGTTTTTAGATATAAAAGGGAAAATTGCCTCACAGGTTAACAGAATAAAGAGGACTGCAGCTTGCATTTCCGAAATTGATGTACTGTGTTCTCTGGCAGAAGTGGCAGATAGGGAGAATTACTGCAAGCCTGAGGTATCTACTGGCGATAGGATCGAAATATTTGATGGAAGGCATCCTGTTGTAGAAAAAATGATAGGTCAGGATGCTTTTGTACCCAATGATACATTGCTTGATTTGAACGAAAACAGGCTTTCAATTATAACCGGGCCCAATATGGCAGGAAAATCCACATATATGAGGCAGGTAGCACTTATAGTACTAATGGCGCAAGTAGGTAGTTTTGTACCTGCATCAGGTGCAAATATAGGAATAGTTGACCGTATTTTTACCCGTGTAGGAGCATCAGACGATCTTGCTGCAGGCCAGAGTACTTTTATGGTTGAAATGTCTGAGGTGGCAAATATACTTAAAAATGCAACTTACAAAAGTCTCCTCATACTTGACGAAATAGGCAGAGGTACCAGTACTTATGACGGATTGAGTATTGCATGGGCTGTGATAGAATATATAAGTGACAAGGAGAAACTTGGAGCAAGGACTCTCTTTGCAACACATTACCATGAATTGACAGACCTTGAAAATCAAATACCGGGAATCAAAAACTACTGTGTTTCCGTAAAGGAGAAGGGAGACGATATAATCTTCCTGAGGAAGATTGTTAGAGGCGGTGCGGATGACAGCTACGGAATACAGGTTGCAAGATTGGCAGGAGTTGTTGAACCGGTAATTAAAAGGGCTAAGGAAATTCTTGCAGAACTTGAAGATGCCAATATTAGTAAAAAAGAAAAAAGAGTTCGAAGAACTCAAATGATACCTATGGAAGGACAGCTTGATATATTTTCTGTAAGTAAATCATTAAAAAATGAGGATGAAATTATAGATGAATTAAAAAATATAGATATTTCAACAATTACGCCACTTGATGCTTTGAACATTCTTTATAAAATGCAGCAGAAATTAAGGAAAGGTTAAGTATGGGAAAAATTATAATTCTTGATGAAAACACAGCCAATAAAATTGCGGCAGGGGAGGTCGTAGAAAGACCTGCTTCCGTGGTTAAAGAGCTGGTGGAAAACTCAATAGATGCCGGGGCAGATACAATATCCGTAGAAATTAAAAACGGAGGAATTAAATATATAAAAGTATCTGACAATGGCTCAGGATTTGACAGCGATGACGTGGAAATTGCTTTTGAAAGGCATGCCACCAGTAAGATAACCAGTGCAGCAGATCTGGATGCCGTAACATCTCTTGGTTTTAGAGGTGAAGCCCTTGCAAGTATAGCTGCTGTTTCAAATGTTCAGCTTGTTACAAGAACAAGGGAAAATCCTGTCGGAATGATGGTAGAAGTCAGCGGAGGCGTAATTAAGGATGTAAAGCAGACAGGATGTCCTGTTGGCACGACAATAGTTGTCAAGGATTTATTCTTTAACACTCCCGCAAGGTATAAATTTCTGAAAAAGGATAATACTGAAGCAGGGTATGTCTCAGACATTATAAGCAGGATAGCCCTTGGCAATCCCGGAATTTCCTTTAGTTTTATAAATAATGGTTCCAAAGTAATTCATACTCCTGGAAACAATGATTTGCTGAGCACAATTTATAGTATATACGGTAAAGATATTGCAAAGAGCATGGTGGAAATAAATTATGAGGATGAATTGGTGAGAATAACAGGTTATGCAGGAAAACCTGAAATTTCGAGATCCAATAGAAATCATCAGTCTGTTTATGTAAACGGCAGATTTGTAAAAAGCAAAGTGGTAACTTCTGCAATTGATCAGGCATATAAGACCTTGCTTATGAAAAACAAATATGCCTTTATAGTATTAAAGATAATGATAAATCCCTTATTTACTGATGTAAATGTTCATCCGGCAAAAATGGAAGTGAAGTTTTCAAATGAGCAGGATATTTTCAGAAGTGTTTATCATGCTGTAAACAACGCTATTTTAAATCAGTCGCCTATAAAGGAATTCTATGCTGATAAATTTATTACGAAGCAATTCAGGAACAATAACAGAAGGCTAATTGATGAAAAATACTACCAACAGGAGATAAATATCAGTTCTGACAAAAATTCACGTATACATGAACCTGAGCAGAGTTCTGAACATAGACCTGAGCAGAGCTCTGTAACTGAGCCAGAAAAGAAGCTTGAATATGCACAGAATAATCAGTATGTGCAAGAGTATGAGAAGGAAACAGAACAGCAGCTTTTAGTTCCGCAAAAAGAGCAGGGGCTTAAAAAAGAGCATGTTTCTGAGTACCAGGTTTCGGTACAGGAGCAAATTGAACAGTCACAATTACCTATATTGGAAAATGAGCAAGAAATAGACGTGCAGGAGGATAAGACAGAAATAAATATTCAGGAGAAAAAACAAGAAATAAATATGAAAGAGTCCTTATCTGAACCTGAAGAAGAACATGCAGAAGAGCTGGAATGTGAGCAGAGTCAGCAGCAACTGCTTTCTGAAATGAAAATTGTGGGACAAGTATTTTCAACATATATAATACTTCAGGGAAGTGACTGTTTGCTTCTTATAGACCAGCATGCTGCCCACGAAAGGATAATGTTTGAAAAACTTAAAGATCATTATTATAATAATAAGCCTTTGGCCCAGGAACTGATTTCACCGTTTGTTTTACAGCTAACCTATCAGGAGTGCAAATTACTTGAAGATGAAAAACAATTTTTGCAAAAAATAGGTTATATATATGATGATTTTGGAAATAATTCAATTATACTACGTTCTGTACCTTATGGCAGTGACGAATACAGTATAAAAGAAACATTTATGGAAGTTTTGGATTATTTGGGAAACGTGAGGGGGAAAGACAGAACTTCTGCAGCAGAAGAAACACTTTATACAATTGCCTGTAAGTCTGCAGTAAAGGCAAATAAAAAACTTAACGATATTGAAATCAAGAACATACTTAATGAACTTTCTAAATTAAAAAATCCATTTACTTGCCCCCATGGACGCCCAACAATAATTAAAATAACTAAAAATGAATTTGAAAAAATGTTTAAGCGCATTGTTTAATTTTATTTAAGGGGTTGGTGGCCATTATGCATAATGTGATAGTGATATTCGGGCTAACTGCATCAGGTAAAACAAGGCTGTCCATAGAGCTTGCAAAGAGAATCGGCGGAGAAATAATTTCTGCTGATTCCATGCAGATATATAAATTTATGGATATAGGCACTGCGAAGCCAACTAAGGATGAAATGGATGGAATAAAGCATTATATGATTGATGAGGTATATCCTGATGAGGAATTCAGTGTTGCAAAGTTTAAGAAACTGGCTTTGAAATATATAGAAGAAATCATATCAAAGGGAAAGATTCCAATAATAGTAGGCGGCACAGGACTTTACATAAATTCATTAATATATAATATTGACTTTTCAGAAGTTGAAACAGACTGGAATTTAAGAAAAAAATTAAAAAAGGAGGCTGATGAAAAAGGGAATGCGTATCTACATGATAAATTAAAAGCCATCGACCCTGAGGCTGCAGAAAAAATTCATGAAAACGATGTAAAAAGGATAATCAGGGCTATTGAAGTTTACGAATTAACGGGGAAAACCATATCGTATCTACAGAAAATTTCAAGACTCAAACCGCCTGAATATAACTACATAAAATTCGGTCTTATTATGGATAGATCAAAACTATATGACAGAATAAATAAAAGGGTAGATATTATGATGGAAAATGGCCTCGTAAATGAAGTAGAAAAGCTGGTTGAGCTTGGTTACGACAAGAATGCGATAGCTATGCAGGGGCTTGGGTACAAGGAGATATTAGCGTATATCAGAGGTGAGTGCTCAATGGATGAGGCGGTGGAAATACTGAAAAGGGAGACGAGACGCTATGCGAAGAGACAGATTACATGGTTTAAAAGAATTGAAGATGTTAACTGGATAGACATGGATAGGTTTAGTAATGATGATGAAATATTGGAAAAATTCAAAGACTGTCTTGCAACGTCTGGAATTTTCTTGTAGAATAGGACGTGTAATAAAAAATCAAAATTTTCCTTTTAAGAAAAAATATTAGATAGAATAGAGGAGGATTACTTGTGAATAAAACCAATATTAACTTGCAGGATGTTTTCCTTAACCAGGTCAGAAAAGAGCATATTCCAGTTACAATATATCTGACAAATGGTTTTCAGTTAAAAGGTGTTGTAAAAGGGTTTGATAATTTTACTGTTGTACTTGATACTGAAGGTAGGCAGCAATTGGTTTACAAGCACGCAATTTCTACTATAAGTCCTATGAAAATGGTTAACCTTATTTTTAATGATAACAAAGAAGCATAAGATATAATAAAATAATAAATTATTAAAAATAATAGCCTACTATTAATAGGCAAATGTTAATAGGCTGTCCGTCTGAGTAAATATCCGTCTGAGCAAATATAAAAGCAATAATGCATAGGCACTGTTATTATATATTATAGCAGTGCCTTGCAATTATGAGCTAGCATAATATAATTGTATATTTTGTATATATACATGAAGTAAAAAAGAAATAGACAATATACAATAATATATTAAAATATATTAAATAAACAATATAATTAAATATATTAAAAATATATTAAAACAATATAATTAAGATATTATTCAAGGTTAATCAAAAATTATAATTTTATAAAATTATAGTTTTCTAAAAACGCCAATAACTTTTCCGAGTATTGTGAGATTATCTTTAACAATTATCGGTTCCATATTGCTGTTTTGAGGTTGTAACCTAACATATTCTTTTTCTCTGTAAAATGTCTTTATTGTAGCTTCATCACCAATCAAGGCAACTACAATATCACCGTTTTCAGCTGTATTTTGCTGTCTTACCAAAACAAAATCTTTGTCCAGTATACCAGCTTCAATCATGCTGTCTCCCTGCACTCTAAGCATAAAAGCAGTAGAATTATGCAAAATGCTGGCAGGAATCGGGAATGTATCTTCTATATTT
>ENA-OWPA01001715-OWPA01001715.1-bioreactor-metagenome-genome-assembly--contig:-NODE-1715-length-12919-cov-12.359212_pt1 | contig 12919 bp, 10 predicted proteins | sample MGYA00238139_ERZ651803 | MGnify/ENA primary metagenome ERZ651803 (study PRJEB26909, sample SAMN07631231) | bioreactor metagenome | isolation source: Switchgrass digestor | place: USA: Dartmouth...
ATAAGTTGAATGTAATTCAGCAAATCCAGTAAAATCAAGCCCTACACCCTTGTAATCAATACCACACTCTCAACGTGACTCGAGAGGATAGAATGAATGTCTTTCGAACTATCCGTTCTCGGAAACATATCCACGACACTTTTTGCACTATCGGTAGACGGGAACATGTCCACTACATTCGCATAAAATAAACATGCTTGATTCACAGTCATGTTGCATTATACTAATTTCGCATTAATATCTTCTACAAATATCTCCTATAATCACTCCGAGTAACTGACTATATATTATGTACAAAGTTGTTTATATAGATACAACACTAAATCATCATCATTACAACAGCTTGCATATGGTTCTAATTTATTGTCTCTATACCATACACCACTTCCGTCTGGAATATATCCTCTTTTTATATATAGCCTTTGAGCAGAACCATAACCTGCATGTAGACCTACTGCAAGGGTGATTGTTTTGTTCAATTCTGAAGCAAAATTTTCTACCACGTCAAGAATCCTACTGCCAATTCCTTTACGACGATATTGAGGAAATACATTAAAATCAGATACTTCCGTTACTTCTTGATTTGCAAATGGTCCTGCTGATGCTTGTGGTTTTAATGTTGTATACCCGGCAAAATCACCGTCATATTCAGCAACAAATACATAAAGCATTTTTGCTTGCTGTTCTCTGAAATATCTTTCATATACGGACATATCTGAATGCCAGCCATGTGATAACCTCTCGTTATGAATAATGGTTATATCATCAATCTTCATATCGCGAATTAGTAAAATGTTATCTTTGTAATATATCATAATTGATTTTGATCTCACCTTTCTTATTCTGTTTAGTCGTTATTATAACATCCAATTACAGCTCAAGCATTAGAAGCGAAATTCTTATAGGAATATTATAACAAATCAATTACTTGTTTGAAATAAATGTAAGCCACGAAAATAGATCATCTTATAAAACATCCATCCTGTCTCCTCAACCCTATTAAAAATTCCCGTTATCTATTCTGTCAACTCAACCCTACCTAATTTTTATGATAAAAATTTACCACAAAATACACCCTCGGTATGTTTCCATGTATGTATTTTGGCACTTTAGGTTGAGTTGATAACTTGGATGTTATTCTGGAAACCCGCTTAAATAAACAATTACAGCTTTGTGATCAATACAACACTCTCCACATGGAATGAGCTTCTTGGATTGATGTCTTGAGTCTATTATCCAAAGCTTACGTTTACGGGAACATATCAATGGATTTTTTGCATTATTTCCCTTGAACGTACGTTTAGGGGAATTTGTCAATAAGCTTACTGTTCTTGTGCTGTTTTTTCAGTTATAACTATATAAGAAATACGCTAATTTATTGGTATGATTGGGTTTTAGCTCATTTGGTTCCATGCTTGACGAAATGAAATAAACGTCTATTTGGTAGAATTGTCGAGACCTTTTGTGGCATTCCTTAATCCAGCATCTCCTGTTTTAAACTTAAGCACTGCTAAAGATGCCTTCATAACTCAGTGTGCAAGTATTGCATTAAATTATTCAACTGTCTCAATGGAATCAACAATGCTTAACTTGGCTATTTGGTTCAACGGGAAGCATGTTGCAATCATACAGGCTGCGATTGTCACAACCGTTGCCTGAATGATTGGCAATACCGGAGGAGCTGATAATCGGAGTTGATCCATTACTGCCGCATCAACAAATATTGTGCAGATATATCCTGCTATAGCCCCAATAATACCGGCTATAATCCCGTAATACGCACCCTCCCACAAAAAGGTTTTATAAAGGCCTGATTTACTCATACCTATTGCACGCTGTATTCCGATTTCATTCTTTCGGGTATAAATATTGGTGTAGATTGTATTTATTACATTTAGCAGCCCTATTAGTCCAATAAAGAGTATCAGCCCCCATGCAAGAAGCTTAATTTGCTGGTAACTTTCTTCCAATTGTTTATCAGTGTTTCTGTAAGACAGCCAGCGGCTTCCTGCAGTTTCACCGCAAATTTGCTCTATTTTCTGTTCTACCGCTTCTGTATCCGCTCCGTCTTCCAAAATTACATACAGTTCAGAATAAGTGCTCTTTCCGGTCAAAAGGTCATAAACCGTATCAAACACAATCACCTGAACCCCGTTTACAAATCCTGCATTATCCAATGTAACAGCATCGCAATTTCCAAGCACCTCAAGCTCATTATTGGCAAGCAAAATACTATCCCCGGCAACAAAAGAAGTTGCTGAACCTGGCTGTCCACCATAGGATATTGCAATAGGATTTTTCACAAGGCAGGCCTTACCATCCTTTAATTTTTGCATTTGTTCTTTGGTTAGGGACGGCATTAGCGCATTAAGTCGGGCTTCATCCACTCCTATTATTTGCAGAGTTTCTCCCGGCATTAGCTCAAAACCCGTTTCTATAGATAAAGAGCCATCCTTCTCCTGCTTGTAGAGGCTGTATTTTAGAGTTGAAAACGAAGATACTCCATCCGTTATTTTAAGTTCCTCAACTATAGATGGCATAAAACCTGTTGTATCATTGGTAACAGAGTAATCCCCAAGATGGAGCTTTCGTATATCTTTGGAGGCATCAAGCAATTTTGAAAATGATTGAACGGCCACAAACACCGTAATACTCATTACTAAAGACAAAATTGTGATAGCAGTACGCCCTGCATTTCTTTTCATATTAAGTCTTGCATAAAATGCTTCAAAATTTCTGATGCGTTTTTCTTTCCTATTCTTCCTCTTAACCTTAACTGTTATCCCATTCATAGCAATAACAGGTGATACTTTGGCGGCATAACGTGCTGCCGGCATAGCGGCCAAAAATGAAAATATTAAAGTAATGGCCGCGCTTATAAGCAAAGGGAGCAATTTTCCCGTACTGTTCTGCGAGATTAACATATTCAGCTCTTCCTGATTATTCGCCATGAATATTTCCGGAGAAAACAGGCTGGTAGCCGCTTTTGTAATGCCACTTGCAGATATTACTCCCAGAAAAGCACCCAAAGGTATACCAATAAGGCATAGCATGACTAGCTGTTGGGTAACTAATGAGTAAAGCTGACCCTTTGTGCCTCCAAGTGCCCGCAAGGTTCCATATACCTTTATTCTCTTGCTAACCGCAATTTTTAAGATATTGTATATAACAAGGCCTGCTGCCAGTAATACCAATGCACCTGTCATGATGCCTGTCAAAGTCATGTAGGAAAAGCCTCTGGTTTTTCCTTCATCAATATCTCCTTTATCATACTCAATCCCCAGCGCATTAAGATAAATCCAGTTGTACTGGATATGGTTTTTTGAAACACCTGTTTTCACGGCAAGATCATTGACTGTATGCTGAAAACTTCCTTTATCGGCTGTACGAAAATCCGTTGAATAGACCAGGTACTTTTGTGGAAGCAATTCTTCCGCCGTACCACTCCCGGCAATTCCGATAACAACCCCGGAACCATAGCCAAGATAATTGCTCTGCAATATACCACTTAAAGTGAAGTCGGCCTGATATTCATAAAATACTTCTGCATCACGAAACAGCGAAACATATAAATCAAGGGTAATGGTATCACCTATGTCGCCTTTGAACCCCATGTAATCCAATGCATCCTGCGGAAGTGCAATTTCCCCTGCCTTCTCAGGAAGACGCCCCTTTTTAAGCTTGGATATTGCCGGATATATAGACAAGCCATTCTCGTCATATTCCCTGAGTTGCAAAGATATCCCGCTGTTTTTAAGGCGAGATGTTCCAAGGACAATATGGCTGCCAACAAAAGAAAGGCGGCCATCTTTTTCAAGAATGGTTTTCTGATCATAGGTCAAGTTGTGAAAAGTTACATACCTGTTCCCGTTTAAATTTTGGGCCTGCTGAACCCTCAATGCTTGTAAAATGCCCCAGGACTGGCCTATAACCGTGGTCATCATGGTAGACAATATAATGGCAATTAAAATCAGTATGGATGTTATTTTCTGAGCTTTGAGCTCTTTCCAGGCAAATGAATGATATGATTTCATGATGTCACCTCCGACAGCACACCATCCACAATAGTCAGCCGGCGCTCAGCCATTTTTGCTATACTGCTGTCATGGGTGATGATGACCACTGCTGTACCAAATGTTTGCCAAATATTTTTAAGTATCTCCAGAACTTCATTTCCGCTCTTGCTGTCCAAATTTCCAGTTGGTTCGTCAGCAAATATAACATCCGGCTTTGTAATGAGTGCCCGGGCAATGGCTACACGCTGCTGCTGTCCTCCGGAAAGTTCGTTTGGTAGATGTGATAATCTGTTGCTTATTCCTAAAAGGTCTGTAATTTCAGTTAAGTACCCTTCATCCGGCTGAATCTTATCCAAAAGCAAGGGCATGATTATATTTTCTTTTGCCGTTAATACCGGTAGCAAATTAAACTGCTGAAATATAAATCCCACTTTACGGCGGCGAAAAGCAGAAAGCTCATTATCTTTTGTTTTGTAAATATCTTTACCGTCAAAAGTTACCGTACCTGAGCTTGGGGTGTCCAATCCGCTGAGTATATGAAGCAGTGTGCTTTTGCCGCTTCCGGAGGGACCCGTGATTGAGATAAAGTCCCCTGATTTGATTTTCAGATTTGCGTTGTTGAGAGCAATTACCTTGTTTTCGCCGCTCCCATAATATTTGGATAAGTTTTTTCCTTCAATAATCATAAAAAACACTCTCCTTTTTTCTAAAGAAGAGTGTACTTGCTAATTCTCAAAAATTGCTCAAGTTATAAAACTTTTAATCTTGCTGTTGCCAAAGCCCCGTCATTTGTATTCTGCAATTCCAATGAACCATTGTGTTTCTCACACAATAAGCGGCAGATATATAGCCCCATGCCAAAATGGGTGCCTTTTTCATTTCCTTTATCCCCTCGCAGAAATGGTTCTGCCCCTTTTTTTAGTATATCCTGAGAAAATCCCGGCCCGTCGTCCTGTACTGACAGTACAAGCATTTTCTCTTCAAGCTTTATGCTGACCCGTATTTTGGCTTTTGCGAATCTGATGGCATTGGCAATCAGATTTTCCGCTATATTGAATAACATAGCCTTGTCCAGCAAAACACTTTTTTGCCATTCAAATATGTCTTCTGCTTCAACTTCCGCTTCTATGCCGGAATCCATTGTAAGAAGATGAATGCTGTCCTTTAAATCTTTAACTACTGTTTCATAATATATTTTTTCAGGGGAAAATTGCAGCTGTTCAAGACGCTGTACGCCGCTCATGGCCTCTATATATTTTTCGATTCTTGCGGCATATTCTTCAATCAGTGATATGGATTCCTCAATATTTTGTGTAGTCAGAGCATTGTTTGATAGTCTTTTCCTTAATAGCTTTACAGAGCCCTTCAGCACAGTGACAGGATTGCGAAGGTCATGTGAGAAAGCCGCGTTAAGGCGTTTTCTCTCCTCCATCTGCCTCCAAAGCTCCCGGTTATTTTCCAAAAGCTGGACACGCATTTTCTCAAAGGAATTGCATAACTGACCAAGTTCGTCATTTGAATCAGATTGAATAATGAAATCCAGGTTATTATCCATAATCTTTTCCGCCCCTGCCTGTAACAATGTAAGGGGCTGTTTTAATTTAATGCGATAAAACACAAGATTAGCCGTAAGCAATCCGGCTATAACAAAAATAACGGGCAGTATCAGTTGTAAAATCATCAAAGTATTGTCCAAAAAAGAAGTATTTGTTTTAGGGGAGTTTTCTGGCAAAACAATACCTTGCCCAATTTTAACTTCTATTGAATATCCGTTTTGCTTGTTTATCCTGCCTATGGCCATTACAGACAGAACACTGAAGGCAAGAGCAATAAGCAAAAACAATATTGTTATACATAAAAAAGCTTTTTTTAAGCTCATCTGCCTCAACCATTCCATTTATAGCCCATCCCCCATACCGTATCAATATAGTTGTGCCGGGTATGCTCAGATAATTTCGAACGAATTTTGCGGATATGCTCCATGACGGTGCTGCTATTGCCGTTGCCGTCAATGCCCCAAACGGCTTCGTAGATGCGCTCCCTGTCAAAAACCTGACCGGCATTCATGGAAAGCAGCTCAACAATCTCAAATTCCTTTTTTGATAACGGAATGAGATTACCTTTTACCGTTACTTCTCGCTTCAAATAATCAATGCAAAGGTCGTCAAAAAACCGTACAACAGTTTTTGCCTGTTTTCGCTGTTCACGGCGCAAGTGGGCTTCCACCCGCGCACCCAGTTCGTCTATGTCAAAGGGCTTTACTATGTAATCATCAGCTCCGGCCTTAAATCCAATGATTTTATCCCTGCTCTCAATACGTGCCGTAAGAAAGAGAATCGGGCATGTCACATGCTCACGTATGCGCTGGCAGACGGAAATACCATCCATTTCGGGCATATTGATATCAAGAAGGATTATGTCAGGCTGGAATGATATTTTTTCGAGGGCTTCCCTGCCGTCAAAAGCCGTATAAACCTGGTAGCCTGACATTTCAAAGTAATTCTTCATCATAGCAACTATGCCTTTTTCATCGTCTACAATCAAAATTTTTTTCAACCGGCGGCCTCCTTAATAAATGTTAATAATATTGTTGCATAGAATTATCAAGTTTTTCTCAACTGACGACAATGCTCCCCTTTGTCAAGACAGATTTTAAAGTTTTTTAAGTTTGATACTCCTTCAAATACCTTATGCTTTTTATCGTTGTTCACAACACCGATTTGCTTGCCTAAAAGAGACTTATCCGGCAACGCACCGTAAAAAACGTAAACGGTATCACCACACTTTAACTTGGACCCGCCATCCAACTCTTCAAAACCCATATATTCCTTTTTATCGCAGGAAACAAGAATCGTCGTTAACAAAACCAACACCAAAAACGAAGTCCATTTTTTCACTGCGAACCAACTCATCCGTTCCACCTCATTTTTCACAAACCGTATGCAAAAGCCATCGGTAATTTTAATGTATCAAACTTTGCTCATAAAAAGTGTACTGAATCAAGATAACTCTTTAGTCCTCAACCCTTGACTTCAATGATATACACTCAACACATGTGGAGTGCGCAATAGGAAAGCAAAGGAAAGATGCTTAGAAACTTTGAATTTTCAGCACTTTGCGAAATTCACTACGTTTACAACGGATGGTGATGATTTCAGAAATAAAGTTTTGAAAGACAAAATTCCTATCTTTTCAACCTTTACAATTGTGGTTTAATATGTTAGACTACAATAGGTTTAATATGTTAGACTAGGAGGTGTCTTTATATTATAATGGAACAGATTAAAGTGTATGACGCTGAATACAAGTTTATGGATATTGTGTGGGAGCATTCACCAGTGAAGAGTTCCAGGCTAGTTGAGCTTGCGCATGAAAAGCTTGGATGGAAGAAATCCACCACATATACCGTCATAAGACGGCTCAGTGACAGGGGAATAATTGAAAATAAAGACACAGTGGTATATGCGTTGGTTGAGCGTGAACAGGTATTGCGCGCAGAGAGCGGGGAACACATTGATAAATTCTATAACGGCTCCTTGAAGCTTTTCTTCACTACATTCCTTAAAAAAGAGAAGCTTACTGCTGATGAAATTTGTGAATTGAAAAGAATAATTGAAGAATGCGAGGTCGAAGAATAATATGCTGGAAAATTTATTCTTAACAGTAATTAAAATGAGTGCCACGGCTTCAATAACCGCTGTCATAGTAATATTATTAAGGCAATTGGTTGGGAGAAAGCTGCCCAGGATCTTTAGTTATGCCGCATGGGCTATAGTATTAATAAGACTTTTAGTTCCATTGTCAATACAATCCGGTTTCAGCCTTTTCAATATTGTGGAATCTCCAGCCACTGCAATAGACAGAGCGATGAGTACTACTGAGCTGGGAGATAGAAGCACACCTCATGGTTCAGTTGATGATGAAGGCAAAATCAAGGTAAATAGCACTGGTATCAATGAAATAGGATTTAATACAAATGAGAATATGCATCTTAAAAATGAAGAAAACAGAATGGATATCAACACTAAAGCAAATACCCACACAGATGAAGTCCTCCCATCCGTCAGAACATCGCCGATTTCTTTGATTGCTTACATATGGCTGTCGGTCACTTTAGCACTGTTGGGACTTGGTATATATGCATATATCAGAACAGCCATAAAGCTTAAGATAGCTGTTTTATTTGATGACAATGGATTGGTGGAAGAATGCAGTAAAAATCTCAATTTAAATAGAAAAACAGAAATTTATGTTGCGGATATGGTGGATACGCCTGTTGTGACCGGCCTTACAAGAGTGCGAATCATACTACCGGCTTCATTTGTTCAAAAATGTGATATCAGGGATTTGAAGCATGTGATTACTCATGAGCTTGTTCATATAAAACGGCTTGATTATGTTACCAAACTGCTGGCGGTCCTGGCATTAAGCATTCACTGGTTTAATCCGCTAATGTGGCTCTGTTTTCTATTGTCTCAGAAGGATATGGAGATGTCATGTGACGCAAAGGTTTTATCAGTACATAAAAATGATATACGAAGTGAATATGCAAAGTCTCTTTTAAATATTGCAGCAAAGCAGAATGCATTGTTGCACGGAGGATTGCTTGCATTCGGAGAAAGCAATATCAGAAGTAGAATCATGGGAATAATGAGGTTCAAAAAAAATAGGGCGTGGCTAGGAATTGCTGCTGCCCTTTTACTTATTGTTTTTGCCTGTATTCTTTTAACAAACGGAAAAAGTGATGATACTGGCAAGAGCAAGCCCATTGCGACTGGAAAAATTCTAAGCAACCTGCTGGAGCACAGAACCAGATATATTGGTGATGCAAGTAATGTCAGCAACTTGCTGGGCAAACTGCCATATGGTGAAAACAAGGAAGGCATTGAGCTTGCAACAGACAGCAGGCCGTATGGTATTACCATAAATTATAGGTTGGAAGATATTGAAGGAGCAAGTGAAGATACCATAAAAAGTATGGAACCTGTACTGCAGGATAATGCTCTTATCCTTTTTTCACTTATTGAAAATGTTGATACGGTCAAATTTAACATCCTGCCGGTTAACATGGAGGTGCAGTTTGAGAGGTCGGAAATGCAGCAGTATTTTGACAGGGAACTGTGGGATTATTCAAAGGATAAGAAGTCTTATGAAGAATTCTTGCTGGATGTATATTTCAAGATATTCATATTCCCTGAGAAGTACAGCATATCTATGTCATCGGTACCAGGGATGCGGGTCGTAGTATCATTGAACGCAGCACTTTATGATGCTAACTGCAGTAAAAAGTGTTCGACAGAACACGGCTCCCTCCTTACATGGGACAGAAACACAGGCAAAATTACAGACCACGGCAAATCATTGAATTTCACATTGGGAGAGCCGGTATACTGGTCGCCGCTTGGTATGGAGGAAACTGTCAGGGAGAATGTAGTAACAATATCCATTTTAAATACAGATAGCGAAATAATTGCTGAAAAGCGCATCAGGATTGAGAAAGAAGATACTCACAGCTATAGGGCAAAACAGTCCTACGGTATTATAACCGGTAGTTATCATGATTTCATGCAGGATAGTGATACGGTCAATGAAAATATAATTAACGAAAATGATGATGTTAATGGACTGACAGCACATGCTGCCGCGATGGAAGAGCTTTTGGATAGCAGCGATTTTCGATATATGACTGAAGAGCAAATGGAGGCAATCCTAAAGACCTTGCCTGAAATCATACGGGACAATTACTATGGTATTGGGCGGATAGAAAATAACGGCAGCGGGTATGTGTTGCTTACCTGCAAGAGTGGTGCAAAGCGGCTGCCGGAAGATACAATATGTTGCGGGTTCAGCCCCGCAGATTCGGAACTGGAACAATTGATTCTGCAAGATGCCGATGAAAACGAGATATGCCGTTTCCCCCTCGGCCTTGCGGTTTCCTACTACAATGGAAATGAGATTTTTTATATTGCAGTAGGGGATGCTTCGAAAAATACAAGTAGGATAAGCCAAATAGCCAGCTATCAGCTTTCGGGCAACCTGGACTTCATAGAATATGAGAGACAGGCTAAAAAGCGCGGGACATCGCTGTTCATACCCCAGGAGGGCTCGTATATCAGTGCGGATATATGGATTAACAGGAGTCATTTACCTGAGTATATAAGTATTGATGAGTCATTTGCCGCTGAGATAGAAAGCAGGCTCAGTAGCATTGCAAAAACACATTGTGATTTCAGCAGTGGAGTTCTAAAAAGTATGGGCATAAATATTGTATTGGCAGACCGAAACAACTATGAATTGTGCATTTTTGATGATGGGAGAAAAGCAATTCATAGATGGAGCGACAGGAATGCAGTATTGGTTGATTCTGAAGTCCATGATATGATTGCGGATTTCGTTATGAAGAAAACTCCCTGGGAATGGGTGGAATTGTCTGAGATTCATGATATAGTCAAGGCTGAAATGCGTATGAAGCTATATAGGGATTCCGGTGAAGAGGTGCAGATTGTTGAAGACAGGGACACCCTTAGAGAGCTTGAGGAGTTATTATCCAAGGCAAAATTAACAGGATGCGGAGGTTGCCCGTACACCGCACTTCTGCTGTTGACACGTGAAGATGGAGAGACAATAACCCTTCATATTGCAACAGACAGTTGTGATAATATGATCCTCGGAACCACAGCCGGTTACGATTATGGACCCGATCCAGGGCAGACCGGACTGGGAGGGAATGTTAACCGGCAGGAAGTACTTAAAAGGATTTTCGATCAGATTAACTGGGAAAGATGAAATACTGTAGAACAGCTTGATGTAGAAGCTTTACTGCTAGTAAGAGGGTTTCTGGTATCGTAAAAATCTGGTAAAAAGAGGGTATTCCTAAATAAGTGTTTATTTGAGGTAATGAAATAAGCTGGCGCAGAAAAATATTATACTTTACTAGTTGACATTATTCCGCGGACGCATCATGTTGAGCAAAAATGGGACACGGGGACGGGTACAGTGTCCCATTTCGTCAAATGTAATTAACTGGATAACAGGGACAAGGAACCTGTCCCCCTGTCCCATTATCTACTTTTTCCTTTTTACGGTGTCCTCCCTCCTTATGACCACGACATTGTTTGTCACACAAGTTCAATTTACATCAGTTAATAGCTGAATCTTGAAAATATTTGTATTACCCATGCGGTCAGTAAGAAGGATGATTGAAACCAAATCACCCTCTGATAAATCAGAAAGTTTGATAGGAGTATCCTTGCGATATACGCTTAATCCTTCCCATAAATCATTAAATTGAAATTCACCTTGATAGTCTTCATCATTAAGGGATATACCTTTAACCAATAAAGAATGCTCATCAACTTTTTTTACTTCTGCATAGAATGCTTGAATATCAGAATCTGACATCACCCATATATCTTCTTCGTACTGTTTATAGGCATAATAATATCCCGCAAAATAGCTGATCACTATGCCAATGAATAGCACTATAATGGTCAAAACAATAGCAGCTTTATATGGGGAAACCATAATTGTACGCTTCCCCTCGGTTGCTTCTAAAGCCCTGTTGATATGCCGTTTATAAACTTGAAAATAGACCGCAACGGTAGCAGCTAATAAAATTAAGACTGCAAACAGCGCGATGAAAAAAGCAGGAATACCCATGAAATTACCTCCCTTATATTCCGAAATATTCTTTAAAAATGTAATAATAGCTTCTTGTTACATCAACACTTTTACCATTTATCATTGTAAGGATAAACTTCGACGAAAGAGTAGGGGTAATTCGTTTAACCTTATTTCTTGCAATGATAACGGAATTACTTATACGCAAAAATTTTTCCGGGTCAAGCAAACTGATAATTCGGTATAAGCGGTCGGTAGCTTGATATACTGCTTTTAGCGTTTGAACTTCAACTGCATGACCGAATGATTCAATATAAACAATATCTTCTACTGGCAAAATTATTCGTGCCTTTGTCCCCTTTTCTCTTACAATTAAATTATCAATGAAGCTATTGGCTTCACTTAATACCAAGTCGGCAGTATCATCTATTTCAATTCCACGTTCTTCGAGTGCGAATTTGATTTCATTATAACGCTCGCTGCTAATGTTAAGTTTAATTTTCAAATTGTAACCTCCTTTCGTACATAATAATGCATTACCATTTTCAAAAAAAGTATAAACAATCGTATTATCGCCTTTCAATATAAAGGGAATACTTTACATATATAGCCGCATAGATTACATAAGATTAGCTTTTTTCTTTTTGCCGTCCGTCTTTGGGCCTTTCTGCGTCTTTGGGAATAAGCCACATACGGCTAAACCTAACTACGCCGGAAATGCATTTTTTCGCAAAGTTTTTGTACGCGCCGTTCTGAAACACCCCATTTTTTAGCCGCTTCTGGGGCAGAAATGTAATCCATAATCACCCACCCTTATACAATTAATATAGGTATTAATCAGTGAATGGAATCGTTTTATAACCTGCAAATACAATAGTTAACCATAAACAAATTAAAACTGATTCTTTCTAAACATCAAGCATATCAATACAGCTTCTTATCTTAGCCAATATAAAAAATAGAACGGCCAATTAAGAAGGTTTCCTCCTCAACTGGCGGCAATCTTATTACAATCTTATAGATTCACATCTATTTCCAACCCAGACTTAAACTCAACCACTAACCTATCATCATATACAATCACTTTTTCAATCAGTTTTCTGACCAGTTTATCATCAAACTCCGTAATATCACCCGTTTGCGTATTAAGAAAGTCAGTCATCTCAGCAATCCGATCCCGCTTAACTTGGCGAAGAGCGTTTCTTAAAAGTGTTTCTTGCCTTAAGTCCCGTAAGCGGTAAATCTCGTTGACAATATTATCGTATGCTTCCTTTGAATTTGCC
>ENA-OWPA01001716-OWPA01001716.1-bioreactor-metagenome-genome-assembly--contig:-NODE-1716-length-12907-cov-4.467888_pt1 | contig 12907 bp, 9 predicted proteins | sample MGYA00238139_ERZ651803 | MGnify/ENA primary metagenome ERZ651803 (study PRJEB26909, sample SAMN07631231) | bioreactor metagenome | isolation source: Switchgrass digestor | place: USA: Dartmouth...
CATCTTCATCATCAGCACCCTTTACATGGCAGTAGTGTTTGTGTTCATGTCCATGGCCATCCTGGCGCTGAAAACTTTGTCCGGCATGTCTGAAGATAGGAGAAGATACGATGTTTTGTTCCGCCTGGGTGCCGGGGAACGGGAGCAAAGCAAAACCCTCTTTTTGCAGATATTCAGCTTCTTCTTCCTGCCTTTTGCGATACCCTTGCTGCTGAACATTCCTGCCGGCATCACATGCTCACGGATTATGGAGCTGGGAGGTCTAATGAAGCAATCAGGTGAAATTCTGGTCACCACCGTTCTCATCACCACCGTAATGGCTGCCATTTACCTTTTGTATTTTGGTGCGACCTACTTGATTGCCAAACACAATATTGTACGTACAAATATCTGAAAGGAACTAATTATGACTGAGAAACAGAAAAAGCAAATAGCAGGAGCCAGCATCATCATATTGGTTCTGCTTTCATTGATCATATCCTGGTTTGTTGGAAAGCCGCTGCTAAAGTTTGTGTCTCAACCGGAACACTTCCGAGCATGGGTAGATCGCCATGGCTTATGGGGTAGGCTGGCTTTTATGGGAATGATGATTCTGCAGGTTGTAGTTGCCATCATTCCCGGTGAACCATTGGAAATTGGAGCAGGTTATGCTTTTGGCGCTGTGGAAGGTACCTTACTGTGCATAATAGGCGCGACTGTTGGAAGCATGCTGGTATTTTTATTTGTACGGAAGTTCGGAGTTAAGGCTGTGGAGATTTTTTTCTCCCGGGAAAAAATAGACTCTGTCCGTTTCCTGCAAAATACAAAAAATTTAAATTTTTTGGTGTTCACTGTGTTTTTTATACCGGGAACGCCGAAGGATATCCTTACTTATTGCGTCGGACTTACAAAAATAAGGTTTCGAACCTGGCTTTTTATTTCCGGCGTGGCAAGAATTCCGTCCATCATAACTTCTACCATAGGTGGCGATGCGCTGGGTATTAAAAATCACGGATTCGCAATCCTTGTGTTTATCGTCACATTGGTGGTTAGCGCCATAGGATTACTGGTTTACAGAAAATTCAGCATACGGCAGGAAGCAAAAGCCGATGAAGAGGTTGGACAAGGATAAATTCTGCGGCTTTCTCATTGCCAGGCAGATTCGGCAGGGAACCTTGAGGGAGCGGAAAACAGGACTTAATCAGCAATCAAAATGAATATATATTGCTCAAAAGTAAGTAAAAATCAAAAATAACAAAATAAGAATCGTTATTGACAATCAAAACTGAATAGAGTACAATTGTGAACAACATTAAAAGAAAAAAGCAATGACCGGGAAATAGTAACAGCAGTTCCATCCTTAAGAGAGCTTTCGTTTGGTGCGAGAAAGTAGGATACGGACGCTGTGAATTCATCCTGATAGCTGCACACTCAAAGGTGAGTGCCGAGTAGGCTGTGCCGGAATCCATCCGTTATAGTGGAGGGGCAATAATTGTTGCTCGCTGAGGTTGCATATGCAACGAAGACAAGGTGGTACCGCGAATAATAATTCGCCCCTGTTATACAGGAGGCGTTTTTTTATACCTAAAAAAGTGCACTTTTACTTGGAAAGGTTTTTTGAATGAATTGAAAATAAGGGGGATTAACCATGAGAAAGTCTTTTAGAATTCTGGCTTTTGTGTTGTCAGGATTATTAATTCTGACTGCAGCAGGCTGTTCAAAGAAAAATGAAGGCAATGATAATAAGAAAGGCACTTCCAAAAAATTAAGCGTCGGTATCATCCAATATATGGAGCATGTGGCTCTTGATGATGCCCGCAAGGGATTTATTGACGCGCTGAAGGACAACGGCTATGTCGATGGGGAAAACATCACCATCGATGTGCAAAATGCCCAGGGGGATCAGTCCAATCTATCCACCATCAGTGACCGTTTTGTCAGCAACAAGGTGGATTTGGTGCTGGCCATCGCTACTCCTGCAGCCCAGTCCATAGCGGGAAAAACCAAAGATATTCCGATTTTGGCGACAGCAGTTACCGATTTTGTAACAGCCAAACTGGTAAACTCCAATGAAGCTCCCGGCGGAAATGTCAGCGGTACAACGGACATGAATCCTATCAAGGAGCAGATCGACCTTCTTGTCAAACTGGTACCTGATGCAAAAACTGTTGGAGTGCTTTACACATCCAGCGAGGACAATTCCATCCTGCAGGCTTCAATTGCTAAGGAAGCGATAGAAAATCTTGGCCTCAAATATGTGGAAGTGACTGTTACCAACTCCAACGATGTTCAGCAGGCTACCCAGTCCATCGTAGAACAATGCGATGCGATATATATACCTACGGATAATACGTTCGCATCGGCTATGCCTGTAGTTCATGGCATAACATCCCAATCCAAAACTCCTGTCATCTGTGGAGAGTCCGGGATGGTTAACAATGGCGGACTGGCTACTCTGGGCATCAACTATTATAATTTGGGATATCAAACCGGCCTTATGGCAATAAAGATCTTCAAAGGCGAGGCTACACCAGCTACCATGCCCATTGAAGCTTCAAAAGAGTTTGACTTTGCCATAAACGGAGCTGTGGCAGAAGAGATAGGCATAGAGATTCCGGAGGATCTCAAGGAGTATATAATCAAGGGCGAATGATTTTATGATGCGACCCGCTTAATTAGACTAAATTACACTGAAATAATCGGAAAACCGGCTGAATTTTATACCTTTCCCTTGTTGAGAAAAAGGTTGGAAGCAGCTGTAAAAATATAGAATTGGGTGGATGAAATGTTGCAGATAATCTTAGGTGCGGTCTCCCTAGGCCTGTTGTGGGCTGTAATGACCATCGGTGTTTATATAACCTATCGCATATTGGACATAGCAGATCTGACGGTAGAAGGCAGTATTGCCATGGGCGCTGCAATCGCTGCCCAGGCCATTACTGGAGGAATAAATCCCTATATTGCCGTGGGATTGGCATTGCTGGGAGGAATGGCTGCGGGGCTTGTGACAGGTTTGCTGCATACACAGCTGAAAATTCCTGCTTTGCTGTCGGGTATCCTTACGATGATAGCTCTGTATTCCATCAACCTGCGCATAATGGGTAAGGCTAATGTATCCTTGCTCAAAATGAACACGGTGTATACGGTGTTTGAAAACCTTGGATTAAGCCGTAATAATGCTGTCATAGCTTTGGGGTTGATATGCGTATTGGCAGTGATATCCATTTTATACTGGTTCTTTGGGACGGAAATAGGCTGCGCCATTAGGGCTACAGGCAATAATCCCCATATGGTGCGTGCCCAGGGTATAAATACTGATATTACTAAAATTCTGGGTTTGGTAATAAGCAATGGTCTGGTGGCGTTAAGCGGCGCATTGATCGCACAAAGCCAGAGCTTTGCAGATGTGCAGATGGGTACAGGATCCATTGTAATAGGATTGGCTTCTGTTATAATAGGTGAAGTGCTGTTCGGCAAGAGAAACTTTTACAGCAGGCTGGTTTCATTGGCATTAGGAGCGATAACTTACCGCATAATCATAGCTTTTGTGCTTAAGATGGGCATGCCTGCCAATGATTTGAAGCTCTTTACGGCAATTACGGTGGCAGTGGCATTAGCATTGCCCACCATAAAGAACTATATTCACCCTGCAAGGATAACCATTAAGGAGGGTGAGTGAAATGCTGCAGGTTAATGGCATATACAAGGTATTCAATCCAGGAACAGTAAATCAAAAGGTAGCTTTGAGAAATGTCAGTGTAAAGTTGGAAGAAGGCGATTTTGTCACATTAATCGGTGGAAACGGTGCAGGCAAATCCACGCTTCTGAATTGCATAGCCGGGGTATATCCGATAGACAGAGGCTCTATCATAATTGATGGTGTCGATGTAACAAAGCTTTCTGAACATAAGCGTGCATCAATCCTTGGCCGTGTTTTCCAGGACCCCATGATGGGTACTGCATCCAACATGGGAATTGAGGAAAATCTGGCTTTAGCTTTTCGCCGTGGCCAGAGGCGTGGCTTAAAATGGGGGATAAGCAATAAGGAAAGGGAAATGTACAGAGAACTGTTAAAACAGCTGGATCTGGGTTTGGAAAACAGATTAAGCACCAAAGTGGGGCTTTTATCAGGCGGCCAGCGGCAGGCTCTGACGCTTTTGATGGCAACATTGAAAAAGCCGAAGCTTTTGCTGCTGGATGAGCACACGGCAGCTCTTGATCCCAAGACCGCGGAAAAGGTGCTGCAGCAGACGGATAAGCTCATAGGAGAGAATAAACTGACTGCTTTGATGGTTACCCATAATATGCGCGATGCCATAAGGCATGGTAACCGTCTGATTATGATGTATGATGGACAGATTATTCTGGATATCAAGGGAGAGGAAAAGCAAAAGCTTACGGTGGAGGATTTGTTAAAACGCTTTGGCAAGGCCAGTGGAGAGGAATTTGCAAATGACCGGGCGCTGCTTTCCTAACATAATCCCCTATAAATATTCATCAAATTAATAATGAAATGATAAAGGGTACCCATCTCTAACGGTTGAGGGTACCCTGCTGTTTTCAAGTCTAAGGGTATACCTCCACTGGATTGAAACCAAGCAAGTGTGAGGGACCTCTCCCGCAACTGGAGACTTCTACCCAAAACCTCCATTTAAACTTCAAAAGAATCAGGTTTGCTAAACCCTCAGCCCAAAACAGCGGTATCAAACCGAAGACTTTTGGTTTTGGCAGCTTTCCCATAACCTTGACTATTGAATACCAGTATTATAAAATATACATAAACAGTCGGCATAAAGCTTGACATGCAGGAAAGAGTAACTCATATAGGCTTGAGAACCATACTGTGACACCTTTGTTCAGTTTAAATTAAGACTGTTCATGGTTTTGCAGGTTTTTTATGAGGCGCTTATTTGTTTTGGTAAGAGAGGTTTGCTTGAATTAAGCAGACTTTTTTATTTGTTGCTTTGGTGGAATGGCTTTTTCCAGAGAACATGACTAATCATCGTATGAAAATCCCGACATGGTATTTATCAATGGTCAATGGGGGGGATTTTATTTTGAAAATCCGAAGGCAATTTGGTTCATTCTTTCGAAAAATCGCACCTCGGGGGATGGCTAACAAATTATTTGCCATTATCAGTGTTATCGGTATATTTCTGGCTTTTTCCCTGGCATACATTGCCACCAGTATTTCAGGCAGCTTTCTATATGAGGCCGCAAAAAACCTGTTGGACAACCAGGCAAAACAGACTGTCAACATATTCGACCAGTACATGGACATCCTTAAAAATACAGTCATGACTACAAGCAGGGAAGGAAGTGTTCAGTCGCTGATAAAAGGCAATTATGACGCATATGGATCCTATCTGGTTCATCATAATTCCTATGCTTATCTGAAGAACATCCATGAATTTTATGATTGGATTAATATTTATGTGATAGCGAAAAAAGATCATTATATTATGTCCTCAAATCCGGAAGACGTCACCTCGGATTTCCGCAAAAAAGGTGTTGAAAAAATGGAGTGGTATGGGAGGATGGAGAATGCCCTGGAGGGAACTTTCATCATGTCGGATTTCATTCCTCCGGCGTCCTCCGATAAAGAGCATTTTGCTTATGCCCTGAAGGTCAGAGATGTTTATGACTGGGAGACCGACGGATACATTATTGCAGCCATTGACAAAGCCATATTGGATGACCTTCTCCGCGGTACCAGCTTTGAGGAAAACGGGTTTTTGCTGGTGTTAAATGATAAGGGCGAGATTGCATATGCTTCTGATTCTTCTGTTTTCAAAAGCGATTTTTCACTGGAAGAACTGCGAAGCGAGCTGAGGAGCAGCGGCAATTATGCCTTTGGCAGCAGCAGGGATTATTATTACTCTTCTTGGAAATCAAAGGCTTCCGGATGGAGTTTCATAGCTTTTGCAGACAAGAACCATGCCAAAGCGCAGATTCTAAACCTCCAACTGCTGGTAATTGTCATAGCCGCTCTGGCAGTTATGCTCCTCATTGTAGCGGCGCGTTTTATATCCAATGCCTATACACGGCCGGTGAAGACCTTGATTAAATTCATTCATGAAGTGGAAGAAAAAGAATTTGCAGGACAAATCGACTTAAAGCTGGAGGATGAGATGGGGGATCTGATCAATTCCTTTAATGCGCTGATCGCCTCCGTAAGGCAGAACCAGGTGCTGAGGAAAAGAGCGGAGATAGATGCGCTGCAAAAGCAGATAAATCCGCATTTTCTATTCAACACGTTCCAGTCCATCAAAGCCCTTGCGCAGCAAAAGGATACCCGAAGCGTGGTTGAGATGATCGAAAAGCTGAGTGACATATTTCATTACAATATCAACAGAAGCAACAGCTCTATGACGGAGATACGCAATGAGATAGATCATATACGGAACTACCTGGATATCCAGAGGGTTCGCTTCGGCAACAGGATGCAGGTTTTCTACGATATCGACGAAAGAGTGCTTTCCTATTGGACGATGCGATTTATCCTCCAGCCGATTGTTGAAAATTCCATAAGCCACAGCATGGAACTGATGGACGGCGGATACAGGCTTGATATACGAGGCGGTTTTGACGATGAAGATATTTTATTTATAATCCGGGATAACGGAGTGGGCATTCCGGAAGAAAAGCTTGAAAAACTCAAGGAATATATATATGATAACGAAGGCACCATATCCAACGACGATTTCGGCATAGGCTTAAAGAACATACAGGAAAGGCTGTACCTACTGTATGGAGAAGGCTATGGACTTACTATCCGGAGTGTGCCGGATGAGTATACGGAAATTCGGATAAGGATTGCGAAAATGACAAAAGAGGAGGCAATTAAAAGATGATAACTGTTTTAGTTGTTGATGATGAGCCGCTGGTGAGAAGCAGCATACGGTTTTCCTTAGAAGAGATAGATATCAGGGCGCGTGTTGTAGGAGAGGCTGAAAATGGCAAAGAGGCCCTGGAATGCTATAAAAAGCTTTTACCGGATGTGGTGATTACCGACGTAAAAATGCCTGTGATGGATGGATTGAGGTTTATCGAGGAAGTGCGGAAAATAGACCGTGTTACCCAGTTCATAATAATCAGCGGATATGCAGAATTTGACTATGCTCAGCAAGCTATGAGATTTGGTGTAAACAGTTATGTCTTAAAGCCGGTTAAAAACTCCGAATTGGAGGAAGCGCTGAAGAAGTGTGTACTTAAGCTGGAAGGCAAATATTCGGAAATGCTGCCGGAAAGCGAACGTATAATCCAATATATCGAGCAGAACTTTTCTTCTCCGCTGACCTTGGAAATATTGGCGGAAAAGTTCAATTTCAGTCCTAAATATATTTCCAGCTTGATCAAGAATAAGCTGGGATACAACTTTACCGATTACCTGACGGCACTGCGGATGAAAAAGGCGGTGGAGCTTATGACCAAAACCAGTCAGAGTGTAAAATCCATAGCCCTTTCCGTCGGATATGAAGACCAGCATTATTTTAACCGAATTTTCAAGAAGAAAACCGGCAAAACACCCTCCGAATTCAGAAATGGCATAGGAAATTAATGCTGCTCCGGCAAAGAACTTTCTTGCTGCAGGGGAACACCGGGAAGGAAATGCAAGGCTATTCTAATGTCAATGCTTTGCTAAAGTTATGTTTAAATAAATAATAAAATATGGAGATTCTCCACATACCTCCTCCCATTGTCCAACTACAAATCAAGTTGACAATGCTATATTAAAAATAGATATGAGTGCTCTATCCGCTTTTGCTATAAGGGGAGAAGTAAAGGGGAGAAGCTTAATGAAGAAGATATTGCTTTCAGACCAGACAAGACATCTAATGAAGAAATATCGCACACTTTACCTGTTTTTGATACCCGGAGCTATTATAATGATTTTGTTCGCCTACCTTCCCATGGGTGGCCTGGTAATGGTATTTCAGCTATACGATCCTGTATCGGGCTTCTTTGGAAGTAAATGGGTAGGCTTCGAAAACTTTGCCCGAGTGTTCAGTACACCAGTATTCGGCCGTGCATTGCGTAATACACTGGTGATCAGTGGTTTAAAGCTGCTTATAGGTTTTCCCATGCCGGTTATTTTTGCACTGATGCTTAATGAATTGCGCCATCAGCGCTTCAAAAAAACAGTGCAGACTATTACTTATATACCCAATTTTGTTTCCTGGGTTATAGTTTCCGGTATATGGTACAGCATGCTTTCGTCTTCGGGCGTGGTCAATGAAATCCTTTTGAAGCTTGGACTGATCAGTGATCCGATTCTTTTCATGCAGAATAAGGCTCTTTTCTATCCGATCATAATATTTACGGATTTATGGAAATCTTTGGGTTACAATACCATATTCTATATATCTTCAATAGCAACAATACCTACTGAAATATATGAAGCCGCAGAAATAGACGGGGCCAGCCGGTTCAGGCAGGCCATATATATAACCATACCGTCTATTTCAGGCACCATTGCCCTTCTTTTTATAATGCAGGTGGGCGGACTGCTGAATGCAGGATTCGATCAGCTGTGGACCATGGGCAACGTTGCAGTAAGGGATATGGCAGATATTCTGGATACCGCCGTGCTTCGCACACTGACCAGCGGCTCCATATATGACCTTTCCACCGGTGCTGCCCTTGGAATGTTCAAATCCGTCGTAGGCCTGCTGCTGTTTTTCATCACAAACTGGGTATCCAAGAAATTCATTGACGAATCGATTGTCTAGGGGGTGAGGCTATGAAATTGTCTAGAGGGGAAAGAACCTTTGATATATTCAATGTTGTGGTAATGACTTTGTTTGCTGCCATCTGCCTGTATCCTTTCATATACGTTATTGCACTGTCCTTTAATGATGGTACGGATGCAATGCGCGGAGGCATATACTTTTTCCCGCGGAAATTCACCCTGGAGAATTATGCTAAGCTGTTTGAGGATAACAGAATTATTGGCAGCTTTTTCATTTCAGTTTTCAGAACTGTCATGGTTGCTACCTTCGGAACCCTTGTCAATGCCATGTTTGCCTATGGAATAAGCAAGTCCGATATGCCGTTCAGGAAGTTCTTTAACTGGATGATTGTCATCCCGATGTATTTCGGAGGGGGAATAATTCCTTATTTCCTTATATGCAAGTCCCTGGGGCTGACGAATACAATATGGGTTTATGTGATTCCCTGGCTGGCAACTCCTTTCCATATTATGCTGCTGCGTGTGAGCATAAAAGAATTGCCGGAATCATTGGAAGAGAGTGCATTCCTGGACGGAGCAGGATATTGGATCATATTCGTGCGCATTATACTGCCCCTTCTCAAGCCTGCCCTCGCCACTGTCATACTGCTGGCAGGAATCGGCCAGTGGAATGACTGGATGGATGGTACCATTATGGTGAGCAATTCAAAGCTCTGGCCGTTACAGACTCTTCTTCTTAGCATACTGCAGGGAACGGATATGATGGCCTTTTTCAAGGAAAAGAATCTTTCCACCGCCGGCGGCGCTATGGCGAGGAAGATCAGCATTACTCCTGAATCATTAAAAATGGCCATGATGGTTATCACTGTGGTTCCTATTTTCATGATTTACCCATTTGCCCAAAAATATTTTATAAAGGGTATTATGGTAGGTTCGGTAAAAGGCTGATGCGAAAGCATTGTCTTTTAATAAATTGCCAAAAATAACGGTAAAAGAAAGGAAGAGAACATTATGAACAAAAAGTTTCAACGTGTTGTTGCTCTATCCGCAGCTATGCTGCTGACAGTGGGCGTTTTGGCTTCCTGCGGAAACAAGGGTGAGAACAAGAATGCTCCATCCACCACCCAGGAAACCAACGGAGAGGTTCCTGAGCTGGCATCCCAGTGGCCTGAATTTGCCAAGCACCATAGCATAGAGGTGACCTTTTTCGAACAGGGCTGGACGGGACCGGAAGAGGATAAGGACTTCGTCACTCCTGAAATCGAAAAACGCACCAATTTCGGTATTAAGTATATCCCAATGACTGTTCCCACTTCTGATGACTATACTCAGAAGCTGAATCTCATGGTAGCTTCCGACGAAGTGCCGGAAATCTTCTTTGGCGCAAACGACAGCTATACCAGGACTATCTATGAGAAGCTGGGGCAAAGCGGCAAGATATGGGATATAGCTGATATCATCAAAGATTATGAGAACATATATAACCTGGTATATCCTGAGCTGAACCTTTTCAAAACCAAGGATGGCAAGAATTATTTTATTCCAACCCAGACGGGACGCGGAAATGATGTGCTGCATGACATCCCTAACGGCTTGTTCGTGCGTAAGGATTTCCTCGACCAATTGGGTATGGATTATCCGGACACTCCCGAAGAATTTAAGGAGTATTTGAAGCGCAGCATAAATGAGATTAAAGTAAACGGTCAGCCTGTAACCGGCCTTGTTTTGGGTGAAAACTTAGACGGTATTCAAAAGCTGTATGAACCTTTCTTCCCATTGGTAGGACAGCATGAAAGCTACAAACTGCCCTTTGATCCCAAGGATGGATATAAGATAAAGAATTATCTTTATAGCGACAGCCCTGAACTGATAGAGGCTGCAAAATATATCTATAGTTTAGCTAAAGAGGGATTGCTGGACAAGGAGACCCTTACCTTGAAGCAGGCCATGATTCAGGAAAAAGCATCATCAGGGCTGGCTGCAGCTATCTCCGTCGCATACTGGGATATGAATACTTACGGTGACAATGCAAAACAGACCGTGCCGAACATTATGTATGTAGCACCACCAACAATGTATGCTTCCGAAAAAGTAAAAGAGAGCCGTTTAGCAGACTGGACAAACTGGGTTGGCAGCTGGTCAACGGTCATTATAAACAAAAAAGTGGATGAGGAAGCTCTCCGCCATTTCCTGGCCGTAATGGATTATATGGCAACCGAGGAAGGGCAGCTTCTCGTGCAGTACGGCATCGAAGGAGAGTCCTATGTTTTAAATGCGGAAGGCAAGGTGGAAATGACATCTGAGTTCCTGGAAAAGACCAACAACATGGACTGGAACAAAGCTGCAGCATATGGTGTCGGTTACTATGCCCAGTTGGTATATAATTTGCCTGCCATTCTGGATAAGCAGGGCACTCCGGCATCCCTTTTAAGAGAGGACAATAAGTTAAGCTGGGAAAATCAGAAGGAATATCGCGATCATTATGTTGCAAATATGGAGCCTACCCTGGATTATTATTTCCTCCCGGGCGAGATAGAGACTCAGAAGTTTACTGCCATAAAGGATGGAGAGGTAGAATTGTGGGTTAGGGTATTGACTGCAAATTCCGAGGATGAAGTAGAAAAGATCGTCCATGAATGGGGAGAGACTTGCAGAAAACTCGGAATAAATGAAATAATAGCCGAGAGAGAGCAGTATATTAAGAATTTTAAGGTTAGCAAATAATATATAATTAATAACAAGTAACTTCTCTTAAACATATCCCCCGCCTTGGGCAGGGGATATGTTTTATCACAGGGAAAGGAGATAAAAAGATGAATCTGGTTTACAGGATACGATACAATGCTATGGACTATCTGCATGAGCTGGCAGCGCATACCACAGAAAAGCTGAAAGATGGTTCCCGGAAAGAGTTGTACAGGCGTTTCTTGGAGCTCAACCTGCGGGTGGAAATCATAGCTCTGCGCGATCCGGATTTTGCAGTGACTAAATACACTGCAGTCTTCTATAATGAAACTGACAGGCCGGTGAGGCTGTACCAGTTGGATACCGGGGTATCCATAGCTTCCGATAGTATGAACCTTAGATATTTTACTTCTGATTGGGGCTCTGAGTTTTATCCCCATGAACAGGAGATAAGCGGCGAGTTTTCTTTTGGCTCCGTTTCCGGGCGATCCAGCAAAGGCTTTTCTCCCTGGGCAGGGTTGGTGACTTCCGGTCGCTGTTATTCGGCGGCGCTGGCCTGGTCCGGATCGTGGAACTGTACGGTGACTCCTGAAGAAGGGCGTTTCCATTTTACTATGGGACATTCGTATGACGGATTTTTCACCGATGTGCCACCCGGGGGACGGTTCGAGTCCGCGTCAGTTTATCTGGCTGAAGGTAAAACACTGGAAGACGCTTCGCTGGAAATGCGCCGTTTCTTCCGCAGGCGGTTAAGCCTGCTAAATGACGGCGGGATTGCTGATGTGCCACTGGAATACAATGAATGGTGGCCTTACGAAGACAAATACATCAATGAAAACATATATTTAGAGAATGCAAAGATTGCCAAGGAACTGGGCTGCCGGTATGCAATGATGGACGCCGGATGGTTCGGTGGAAATGAAGACGGGCAAAGCTGGTATGAAAAGCGTGGCGACTGGAGTATAGTGAATAAGAAGGATTTCCCTTCAGGAATGAAATCCCTTTGTGACAATGCGAAAAAGATTGGAATTCTGCCGGGCATATGGTGTGAAATAGAAGCGGTGGGCAAGGATGCAAAGCTCAACGATACCCATGGTCATATTATAGCTAAAAGGGACGGCAAGTCACTGGGCTATGTCTGCTTTGGCAGTGAGGAAGGCAGAGCATGGGCGATGTCTGTGGTGGATCAGATCCTTGGGGAATATGGTGCCAAATGGATCAAATTTGATTTTAACCTGGACCCTGCTCCCGGTTGTAACGCTCAAGGACATGGGCACGGTCCGGGAGATGGATTGCATGCCCACTATGTAGGATATTACCGGCTGCTGGAGGAAATCCATAGGAAATACCCTGATGTGGTTATTGAAAATTGCGCTTCCGGAGGTCTGAGGGACGATATAAAGATAGCATCCCTCACCCACTGGAGCCATTTAAGCGATCCTGACTATACTGAATTCCATTTGCAGGTATATTGGGGAGCCCTTTCTTATCTGCATCAGAGTGCGCTGCTTCATTTCAGCTGGTCTCAAGTACTTCAAACCCAAGATCGGA
>ENA-OWPA01001718-OWPA01001718.1-bioreactor-metagenome-genome-assembly--contig:-NODE-1718-length-12895-cov-27.448900_pt1 | contig 12895 bp, 11 predicted proteins | sample MGYA00238139_ERZ651803 | MGnify/ENA primary metagenome ERZ651803 (study PRJEB26909, sample SAMN07631231) | bioreactor metagenome | isolation source: Switchgrass digestor | place: USA: Dartmouth...
CTCTATTCCTTATATTGCATCTATGAAGCCACATTTTTTAACTTTGCATAAGTCTCAACAAGCATATACTCCATAAGAGCATTCTTAAATTGCTCATCATCTAAAACACGGGTAAAAAATGCTTGGTTCTGGTCCATTCTGTCTATTACTTTATTAATAAATACTTTCTCAAAAGCAAGTCTAAAGTCATCAATAGTATTTGTCTTAGCCTTTTGTACCAAGTCCTCATCGGAAGCAAAATCTTCTTTTATCTGCTCTACTGATAACTGGTCTGCTTTTGTAAAATCTGTTCCAAACCGTTTATTAAGACGCTCAATAATACTGGACAGATATTCTTCCTGCTCTTCCTTTACCCCGGTTCCCGCAAATTTTACAGGTGTTACTGGTACATTCTCATCATCCGATGATAATGATATGCTACCTTCAAATGTCTTTTTGGTAGTATAATACTCCAAAGCAATTTCATCAGCAAGGTGTACATTAGAACCTTTTTTCTTTGGCAATTTTTTAAGCAGATATGTTAAATATACATATAACTTATGAAGTTCAACATCTTCAAAAGGTGTTATTTGAAGGATGAATGAATAAAGTCTTATATATTTTGTCGCTTGACTACTGAAATCTTGCTTTCTTTGTTCATCTAGTTTCTTAAACCTTTCTACAGCCATATCTATAAGGTGATTTATTATTACCCTGTCTTTAGAAGTTTTTTTATCTTTAGGTTTAAAATAAATATAAGCAAACTTATCCAACTCCTCTTTTAGATATACACCGTAAGAATTGAGCATAGTTTCAATATCATAAAGAAGATTGGGTTCTGTCACTTCTTCGACAATGGTTGCCTGATAATATGGTTTAAACGCTTCTTGAATATCCTCTGCCTTATTTACAAAATCAAGAACAAATGTATCTGCTTTTCCCGCACAGGTCCTATTAAGCCTTGATAATGTCTGTACTGCCTTGACTCCTGACAACTTTTTATCCACATACATAGTATGTAAAAGGGGCTGGTCAAATCCTGTTTGATACTTCTCTGCAACTAAAAGCACCTGATATTCATCAGTAGCAAATCGTTCTGGAAGTTCTGATTCCTTAAATCCGTTCATATCGCTTTCTTTATAATCTACATCGCCATCTTTTACTGTTCCCGAAAAGGCTACCAGGGTTTTCATATCCTTATAACCTTTCTTTTTGATATATTCATCAAACGCATGCTTATAGCGTACAGCATGGAGCCTGGAACTGGTTACGACCATTGCTTTGGCCCTTCCGCCTATTTTATGCCTGGTTACACTCCTGAAGTGCTCTACCATAATTTCAGTCTTTTGGGCAATGTTATGAGGGTGCAGACTTACATAACGTGTTAATGCTTTAGTTGCTTTTGCCCTGTCAAAAGTTGGGTCATCCTCGATTTTCTTTGCCAGTTTGAAGTAGGTTTCATATGTAACATAGTTTTGCATTACATCCAGTATAAATCCTTCTTCAATGGCTTGTCTCATAGAATATAAATGGAAAGGATGGGGCAGTCCATCTTCACCCATAGTTCCGAACATTTCAAGGGTCTTTGCTTTAGGCGTAGCCGTAAAAGCAAAGAAACTGATATTAGGCTGTTTACCCCTTTTCTTTATTGTCTTTAAAATTTCCTCCTCAGGGTCGTATTCTTTGCCCTCTAACTCTTCATCCAGTTTTGCCGCTTCTTCAAGGGTACTAACCGACAGCACTTCCCTTAAAGAAGCCATATTTTCTCCTGCACTGCTGGAATGGGCTTCGTCTATAATAACAGCATATTTACGGCTTTGTAACTCTCCTACCTTTTCGATAATAAAGGGGAACTTTTGTAGAGTGGAAATAATTATTCTTGTTCCGCTTTTTAAGGCATCAGCCAATTGGTTGGAATCTTTATCTATTTTTTGAACAACGCCATGTTTATGTTCCAACTGGTAAATGCTGTCCTGCAACTGCCTGTCCAAAACCCTTCTGTCGGTAAACCTATAAGTCAAAGATTCTATTCTTATAGGTTGTCCTGCTTTTTAAGAATTAATTTCTTATATATTTAATCTTCCTAAAAAGTAATCTTCAATATAATCCCATTTATTCTTATCTGTATTGATAAATCTTTCGACTATCTTGATTTCATTGTCATCCCTTGTTCGCATATCCATCAATAATTGATTTTTATAGTATGCCGTGGCTAACTTATCAACCGAGTTTACAACAATGTTAACATATGGCATATGACCACCATTGATAATAAAACTTGCTAATCCCATAGTTTCTAGTATATATGCTAAATCCAATGTCTCGCAAGTATAAATAGAGTTTCCAATATATGGTGGAACTAAAAACTTTTCAAATATTTCCCCATCTTCGAACCTATTATTAAATATCTTAATAATGTTTTGTAATCCTAACGAAATTTTAAGTCTTGGAGCAATATAAATATATTCATTGCCTTCATCTCTTTTACGTATAATCATCTTATGAGAATAGTTATTACTTCCAACTTCCATGTAAAGAAAAGTAGTACATATATGTAGAAGTTTATTGATAATTTCCTTGTCATCTAACCCATAATCATCTCTTACTACCCTTCTCAGAGACTTTTCCAATTCATTCTTTGTAAACTTATCCTGCGTTTGAAGTGCTGTCGCAATTATATTCAATGCATATTCAAGTTGCCCTAGTACCTTTTCTTTAGAACTCTGAAGTTCTATTTTTGTATAAATCCTTGGTATGACCGAAAAATCTTCAAAGAGTTTATTGTTAAAAAACAGATACTTAATAGACCTATAGTTTTTATCATAGTATTTCTCTTCCCATAACTTCTTTAAATCAATTTCGAGAATATTACCAATATCTTTGCACAAATAGTATTTATCTCTTGAAAATCTAATATTGTCTTCTATATTGCAAATTTCTCTAACATATTTTCCATATTTATTTATAAATTCATCTTTATTACCGTCATCTACTGTACAGTAATAGTTACCAAATTCATCTCTTGGGTAGACGCTAATTATATTCCAACCAAATCTTTTAAAAAAATCTTTTTCTATTAAAAATAATGCTGTCCTTATTTTTTGCTCGGTATTATCTACTTCATTTTCGTTAAAAACAAATGAAAAAGTATCTAAAGGCAATAACTTTTGTAGACGTTTTTTCTTACCATATTTAAACTCATCATATAATTTATTAACTATAAGTTTTAACTCCCATTGTGTAGGACGAGAAATTCCTTTAAGAATTCTCCAATATTGAAAATCTTTTTGATTAAATAGAGTATAGGCTTTTCCTCTAATTTCTCGATTCCTGCCCGCTCGTCCAATTTCTTGGGAATAATCAGCCAAATTTCCAGGTATCGCATGATGATATACTATTTCAATATCAGATATATCTATACCCATGCCAAAGGCTTTCGTTGCAAGAACAACTATATATTCTCCAGACTTAAACTTTGAAATAATTTCTTCACCTTCTTCTCCCTTTGTGTCACCAGTATAAATTGCTACTTTAGATTGAATATCTTCTGAAAGTCTAATATAAATATCTTTAATTTGGCTTTTCCACGGAAAGTATACTATTGCTTTCTTTCCTTCCTTTACTATCTTAGTGATTTCATCAATAGTCATTTTTATTTTGGTTTCACGGTAATTCCCAGTAACATTTACTTTTTTTATTTCTATATCTACATTTGTTCTTTTAATATCTGTATAATAGATGATAGGGTCTGGCATAAGGTTTAAATATCCTATAATTTCATTTAGTGTATCAAATTCTCCACCCCACACTGCAGTTGCCGTTAATGCTAAAATTGGAAATTGCATCTCTTTTCTGTATCTTTTTATATAATCTCCTAAATATCCATAATCAGCACGAAAATCTTTTCCCCATGTACTAACACAATGAGCCTCATCTACAACTACTAATCCTATTTTTCTATCACCAACAAGATATTTAGCACTGGAATACTTTTGTAAAAATTCAGGAGACACATATATCAAGGAATATTTTCCATTTTTTATACCTTCAAGTCTTTCTATCTGTTCCGAATACGAAACATCTGAATTTATATATGTAGCATAAGTTAACCCTTTTTCATGCATAGTCTGTAATTGGTCTTTCATTAACGCTTTTAAAGGAGAAACTACAATAGTAATTCTATTTTCATCATTTAAAATAATTGAAGGTAGTTGATATAGCAATGACTTACCTGCTCCAGTTGAAGCAATAAAAAAAATATCTTTCCATTCATTACTATTGCCGCTTTTAGATTTTACATATTGTGATAGAATTTGCATTATAATTTCTTTCTGTGTAATTTTTTTTACTTGATACTTATTTGAATAAATATCATAAATACAGTACTCTCGGAATTTATTACTATTCCAATATTTTTTTAATAATAAATCAATATCATATGTTTGTTCATAAGATATATTAGTATCAATATCATATTCCACTAGTATAATATTTTTAAAAATTCTACACCATGCATTAAGATACATAGGTAACGAATCAAAATGTTCAGGATTTGCAATTACGCAAACTTGATTATATGAACTATTATAGAATTCCTTCAATAATATATCACTTTGAAGTCTGTTATAATACTCTTTATTAATATATATTTTTAAATCCTGTGCTAAATAAATTAAGCATTTTTCTACACTATTATCACTCACATAATCTCCATATTTTTTACGTTGTATAGATAAGGCACGGGTTGTATCTACCAAGTTAATTTCCTCTACACTTAAATTTTCAAAAATATTTTTATCTTTGTAATCTATAATAACTCTTTGTGTATCACCATATCTGTCGACTCTTATATCATCATAATATTCAAGCATATAATCTATTTCTTCATCTTGGATTTCGTTGATATCTGTAGTAGCAATTTTATTTATAACTTTTTCTTCGTTTATAGGCAAAAATTTATAGCGTTCAATATTATTATTAAGCACTATTATACTACTGTTAATTATTTTGAAATCAATCTTTTCAATTATCTGAATAAATTGTTCATACAACAAAATAATACTCTTTGTCCTTAAGTTATATATATAATCTATTAACAAATTGTCTGTACTTTCATATAGTTCTTTAAAACTCCTGTATTTAATTTCTGCATTGGGAACATAAAATAACGTGTTATTTTTTAATTCATCTAGAATACTATAATATAAACTAAAATCACAAGTTTTTATGACAAATATATTTTTATCACCCAAATCCATAATTATTTTTAAAGCCTCTTCAGTTAAGTTCATCATTGTCCCCTCCTCTTCATGTAACTTAATCCATTTACTTCACAAATTTAATGTTAAGTATATTTTACCATTATGACATTAGGAGTTAAATATATATTAAAACATATATGTAAATTTATTGCATAAAGTCAAACTTGTAACTATTACCTTCTCTTACTGCAAATGTCGGTTCAATATAATCCTTTCTTCTACTCCATTATGATAAACAAATATTAGTTTTCTCCTGTCAAAAACAGGTCTTGCCCTATGAATAATCCGATGATGATTAGGACAAATAATAACCTGATTTTCTGAATTATTATTGAGTGATTCAACAAATGGGTTTATATGGTGCGATTCAACAACATTGACTCCATATCTTGCACTAATATTCTCTCCACATATCTGGCAGCGGTAATTATAAAGAAGTTTCAGGCTTTCTCCTATTGCCCTGTTAAGTTTACGAATCTTTACTATTTGGTTCACTGCAGCAATAGTAGCATTAGGGTCAACAGTGTTATAGTTAATACTTGCTTCATATTCCTGCTCATCTTCATGAACCATTGTTTCCTTTATTATCCTTGTATCCTCCTGCGTAATACATTCAAGTAGATATGTATCTGGATACTCTGTTGTATATATAGCCAGGTATTCCTTTATTTCTTCAGGAACTTTAATGAATTTGCGTTGATTTTCAGGCAGGCTATTCCTCTGCTCTAATATATACCTGTAACTTGCAGCAAAAATGCTTCTAAGTCTTTCCGCAATCTCACTTTGTGGATGATACCTTATTTGCAGTATATCTTTTCTATTAGGATATTTTCTCTCATCGAATTTCTGGTTTACAAGCCTTGCCTTATAAGTCAGTCCTTCCAATACCAGATAAATATCTTTAGACTTGCCTCTTGGCAAAAACTTATTTATAGTATTTTGGAAAACTACCTGTATGGTTACTGGAATGCTTACACCCTGCTGCAGCACCGACCAGTCCACTTCTTTTTTGTATACATAATAGTTGTTATCAAGCATACTATCATTCCTTATACCTTTAAACTGTTTATTCTACTTTTCTATTCGATAATTGTGAATAAAATCCTTTTAAATTTGATATAAAAAACAAAAGTGCACGCTATAAAAGCATGTACTTTATATCACATACTCCCTAATCACGGTCCCGTACCAACACCGTCAATCCTCCAGCCGCTTTTTTCAGATTCTTTCTTCAATATAACAAATCTTGGCCAGACTCCATCATCTGCTGTTATTAGTTTCTTGAAATCAAAATCAACTTTAACCTGATACTCCAACACCCCTGGCTCATTGTTAAATCCCTTTAACTCTTTTATCTCCAACAACTTTGCACTTTTCCAAAATCACCACTTACAGATATTGACTGATTATTCTTCTCTTCATTGGCACCATTGTCTATGTCTATCTCCCATGACGCAACACCTTTGTTACCAAAAAAGTTATAGGCTTGAAACCCTGTTATACCAACTGCAATCAGTGTCCACAATATACCGAACAGACCTGCACTGGGAATTACCACAAATAACCCAATAAACACAAAAACAATACCTACTATCATACCGAACAATGATGCTGGCTTACTTGGTTTAACTCTTATTCCTTTTGGCATAAAACCAACTCCCTTAAAATAATCGATTTTTTCCAATTAACATATACATGTAATATCGGCCTTTTCTACCTTTCGCTTCTCGTTTTTATTATCTACAATACATTTTACACCAATCTTTCCTGTAACTGAACTATAATCTGACCATTCAAGTCAAATTATTCAGGCTGAAGCCACTATATCATTCAGATAATGAATATATTAATAATAGGCAAATATCTATTCCTAAAACTATATCCTTTATCACCTTTAAACTATCTACACTAATTTTATTCGATAATTGTAAACAGGAATCCTTTTACATTCCTAAAATTCTCCATAAAAAAGTACATACCAGTTAAGGTATGCACTTTTTTAGAAATTCTTCTTTTCAACATTCATTTGTCCAAAGAATAATATTAATTATGCTTGCTCCTTGTTTATGAAACACACTCTGTATTTTGTCGATTTTGAATCATATGTTTATTCAAAATTTTATTCACATGATGAATCTGTTTTTCTGTTAAAACTGCTTTGCTACTATGTTCATCTATAAATGGCAATATTGCATTGGCGTTTACTATCGGATAAGCACATAACTCTTCGTTTTTTACTTTTGTTTGATAATAGCCCATTGCTATGATACTTGTAATAGGAATTCCTTGAGGAAGTATGCATTTCAAGATATATTCATGCCTCATCACTTGTTGAGTGGGATTGGTTATTTCATTCATAACATTATTTTTATACTGCTCCCACATTTCATTATCCCTTACGATAATCTCACCTTTAAGGCTCTTAGTTTCAATGCTAATAACACCACCAGGTCCAATAACAAGATGGTCAATCTGTTGTGATAACTTATAATCTTCATTATAGACAGTAATATCGTTGTAGACAATAAATTTATTTTTATCTAGGAACTTCAAATTGTGAGCAACATTCCTTTCTCCTTTTTTACCTGCAATAACTGCTTCATAGTTTTGACGTATATTACTAACCTTTTCCCCTAAAACCTTTATTACTTCAGCCTCGACTTCATCCCAAACTTCTTTCATCTTTGTTGTTTTAAATAATACAAGTATTTCGCTAACGCTTGGATAGTCTTGTATGCTCTTGTTCTTCAATTCTTTATTAGTTAACGGTCTCAGATATAAGATGTAATCACTCACAAGCATTTTTAAAACCTTTTCTTTAGTATAAACACGTGCCCCTGTACCCCTGTTGTCGATAGGGAATCCTGCCTCTTTTCGCAAAGCAACAAAACTTCCGAATCTAGAATATACGACACGTGAAGTATAAGGCATATATTTATTAAAATCTTTTTGGGTTGCAGGTCTGCCCAGCCTTTTACTCAATTGCTTATAATCACTTATAATTTGTCTCTTATTAATACCTTTACTTATAAAATTACTTTCTCTTGTTGTTAAGCCCGCTATTTTAAGTGCATTATTGTATGAGCCAAAACGATATATATATTGTTTGGTCGTATCCTGTTTTTTTTAATTCATAGATAGATGGAGAGTGTCCAAGTTTTTCTGCTAATTTTTTGAGCCTCTGGATATAGTATTCATTTGGTTTTGCTATATTGAGCAATTCAACTGGAACTCCTGCTTTAATTAATACATCACTGTACTTCATTCCAAACCTTTTTTGAATAGTTGCAATTGAAGGTAAGCAACTTTTAGCATAGAATTCTTTATAATTCTTTGGTTTAATTCTCATATACTCTTCATAAATTATTTTTAATACCGTATCATCCGATAGTTCACTAATTGATATTTTATTGTTTTTTGAATTCATATTATCCCTCCATATAAACTTATCTTTATCAGGTATTTTGATATCCACGTATATGTTCCATTGAAAACTTAATTTAATTTTTTCCTATCTATTTTTGAGCATAACACATAAAAAATAGACAACTCCGATTTTCTATAGGACTTTAGTCCTATTTTTTATATTTTTTAAAAAATTTTTTGTCTTTTACCTTGTAGCCATCCTGTCTGTGATTGGCAATAAAAAAACTGCCTACTTTGAAAGTAGACAGTTACTTAAAGGAGAACGATACTATGATTAAACCATTATTAGATTAAAAGCATTCTAATAATAAATAGTTTTTCATGTCAAGTTTTTTGCTGCACCTATAATATATATGTATATTAGTTGGGTTGGAGTAAAGGCTTATGGATTAAGGGGTTTGGTGAATTTTTGTGCGACAAAAATTATACTCCTGCCCCAGATATCAACCTTATAACTAATTCCATAGACCTTCCCTCTTCCAATTAAAAAGGCTGACAGATTAGCCTAATATCAGCAACCTGTCAGCCATATTTATTACCATTTTTATTATGCAGTTTTTTCATTTAGTAACTTTTTAAACATTCTTTCAATCTTATTAACAAATGTTTTTCTGCTTTCATTGGTATTTACAATAGTATACCCTTTTTCCTTTCCACCCTTTATTACTTCTCCATACCATGTTTTGGAAGATTTTAACAAGTCAAGTTTATTAATAAGCGGTAGATACTCTTTCCAATTCTCCTTATCCCTTAGTACCTTACTTATCGCCACATAGCCATAAAACATAAAGTTTTCTCCTGTTAGCGATGTCTCTTTGCTCTGTGCCCTCTTTTCGTAGTTGTGAAGTTCAGGTATAAGATTTATCAATTCATTGAAAAATTCTGAAAGGTATTTTGCAAGTTCTATCGCCTGAACCCTTGTCTCTAAATCCTTGTAAACTATCTCTATAGCATTTACAAGTGTAGCAAATGTAACAATATGCCTTTCGTCCTTTTTAGGTATCGAATTCCTTACCACTTCTACCCTTCCAGCCAGGTCACTGCTTTTCATAAGTTCCCTGACAATAATGTTGGCAAGGCCTGTCTGATTAAAGTATTCGGAACGGCTGGAACTTATTTTAAGCCCCTGGGAGAACTGGTGGAACTGCTGCTGGGCAGTCTGGACATTATAATTGGTGATTTTAACTGGGAATTTAAGTTCAGTTAAATCAAAGGCTGTATTCCCTTTTTCGTTTCCTTCGAGAATCATGCCCAAAGCCCTGATTCTGTGCTGTCCATCAGAAATGTTTATTTCACCGTCTACAACAAGGTTTCCCTCGTCATCAAGTTCAATCTTTTCGCTGCCATCCGCAAGTATATTCAGGGTAATCATATCGGTAAAATATTGACCCGACAGCATAGAAGTATAAATTTTTTTCACATTGGCTTTGCTGTACACAGCAACCTCAGTTTCCGTATTGTCCTTTCCCCTTTTAACCTTTGTTCCTCTCTGAATCTCTGGGTTATATGTTATTATCCCATCCCTCCACATCTGTGCTAATTCCTGGCCATCAATAACAGTTTGATATTCCTTCTCCCCTATTTGATTTACGTTTTTGAAGACATATTCGGACATATGTGCCCTTCCTCCTCTGCTAAATTATTAGTTCGCAATCAAAAAATTTTCTAATACCAAAATTATTAACAATAATTTCTGCTTGTATTCTATCAGAAGCAGGTTAAAGGTACAAGGGAAAAGAGTTATACAACTTTAAATGTGGGAATAATTTTTACCAATAGTGTGTAAATGAAGTTTTCTAAAGCAATAACTGCAAAATAAAGCGCAGGATGATTATATTTTAAACCATCCTATTACGTCTTATAAGAAATATTATGTCCTAAAAAGAATTACAGATTATGCTTATATGTGTTAATTAGTCAAACCTAAATAAAGCACATTTTCTAATGAGCCATCTGCATGTATATAATCTTTAAATACATTAGGGAAAATACGTATTTGCTTTAATTTATCTAATGGTACCCATTCAATTCCCTGAGAAGTAGCATCTGGATTTTCTCCTATACAAACAGTTTGATTATCCTTCAATGTACATTGAAAGAAATACTCTATTTGGTGTATTCTTTCTAATATACCACTTCCATCGTTATTGTCAAAAAATGCTTCTCTCACAAATACCATTCTATCTATATTAATTTCACAATTGATTTCTTCTTTGCACTCTCTGCGTAAAGCGGTGTGCATATCTTCAAAACAGTTTTGTCCACCACCTATACATGCATAAAAAATGCCATCTTTATCTTTATATTTGCATAAAAGAATTTTACCATCTTCAATAATAATTGCTCTTACAGCATTTCTAATATGATTTCCTTGCATTTTAAATCCTCCTCTTAACTTTTAATTACATACGTAATCTTCGTAATATTCTACAATTCCGTCCCAGTTTTTATTTATTATATCATATTTTTTTATTCTTAAAGGAAAATGAATCTTGTTTGAAGAAATAATTCAACACAGATATTCCCTCCATAGTTAAAGTTACATCCCTGGGAAAAGTTAATTGTGCAATCTGTAAAACTTACTTTAAATTCCTTAACCCTTTTCCCCTTAACCCTGTAAAACTATATTCCCAATCTATTTCCGTTTACTTTCAGCCACTCTCTGCCCTCAGTATAGTTTGGCAGGATGGACTCTACAAGGTTCCAGAAGTCTTTTGAGTGGTTCATAATCCTTAGGTGACATAGTTCGTGTACAACTACATAATCAACTATATCGATAGTAGCCATAATCAATCTCCAGTTTAAATTTATGTTGCCCTTTTTGCTGCAACTTCCCCACCTGGTTTTCTGGTCTTTAATAATCACTTTGCATGGAGCAAGATTGAGTTGTAAAGAGTACTTCTTAATCCTTTCGTTAACAATTTCAGCAAAACTCATCCTATACCATTTTACTAATGCCTCCTTTATTGCCTGCTTCCTACTTTCTCCTGACAACCCCTGAGATATGTATACTGCTATAGCGTTTTCCTGCACAAGCACTTCAGCCTTGCTTAAATCTTTTTCCACTATTTTTAGGGTATACTCTTTACCAAGATACGGGAATTTCTCCCCACTTACAAATTCCCTGCATACCGTATTTGCATTCCTTTCTCTTACTTCATTTACTTTTTTGACAATCCAGTCTGCTTTTTTCTGTACTACTTCGCAAATTTGTTTTTCGCTGATGCGGAAAGGAGCAGATACCTTTACTTCACCGTTCATATCAATAGTTATCCCTATTGTTTTCCGCTTGGTTTTAACTACAGTATAAGTAATTTCGTTATTGCTAGTTTCAACAAAATATTCTTTATTCTTCATATTTTATCATCTAATTATAGTTTCGAACATCAAATACAGTTAAACATTAATACTTTAATAGTATCATAGCAAAACTTAAAAATGAAGAGAAAAATCACTGCTTTATAGTTAAAGCAGTGATAAAAGAATACAAGTAATCTCAAAATGCAATAAATTTAATCTTACAAATGTTAAGTATAAGTTTATAGCGTACTTCCCATAAATCGAGGCAGGTATTAACCTGCTCCGTTACGTATTATATATTTAACAACTCTTTTTAAAGACCTTATTATTATCCTTTTTAACTAAACTAACGTTATTTTTAGCAGAAGCAATCCTAATTACTAAAACTCCATTTTTTGCTAAAACAACTATCTTCTTCCCTATTTCAAACCCAAGTTCCTTAAGCCATTTGCCTTGCAGCCTTATCTGAGGTACTTCCTTATCTCCTGTATAACTATAATAAACACTTAGAATACGTTTTTGCATTTTAACACCTCTGTAGTTGCTGCAAGATTAAATGCTTTTTTCCTTAGCAATCAATGTCCATCGGATAGCAGTTTTCACAACTGATTGCACATTGTTATCTTTTGTTCTTACTTTCACATAATACGGTCTTAAATTGAATCTGTAACCTTTATTTACCAACATTTCAGTCGCCTGAACAAGGGCTTTCACCGTCATATATGCTGCTTTTATTCCAATACAATCAATATGAACGATGCCATTTGCTACTACATATTCAACTATGGCCTCTGCTGCAGCATTAATGTTGCTATCTTTAGATACTTTTAAAACCTGTATATCCATAAAATAAGATAGTGTCTTGTCAAGTGGTGTAAAATGATTTCTACTTTATCATTTTTTCACCTCATTTATGTAATAAAGCTACT
>ENA-OWPA01001719-OWPA01001719.1-bioreactor-metagenome-genome-assembly--contig:-NODE-1719-length-12894-cov-4.710463_pt1 | contig 12894 bp, 16 predicted proteins | sample MGYA00238139_ERZ651803 | MGnify/ENA primary metagenome ERZ651803 (study PRJEB26909, sample SAMN07631231) | bioreactor metagenome | isolation source: Switchgrass digestor | place: USA: Dartmouth...
TATAAGGATATAGGTTATTTTCCAGCAAAAACTGATGATTTATTTAATCTCATACCTGCCAGAATAACAGGATTACTTATGAATCTGTTTTCCATTGGTAAGTTTGATTGTAAGAATGGCTTTAGAATAATGAAAAGGGATCATAAGAACCATAAAAGCCCCAATAGTGGCTATCCAGAAAGTTCTGTTGCAGGATTACTTGGCATCCAGCTTGGAGGGGGAAATTATTATCATGGTTTATACGTGGACAAGCCTTTTATAGGGGATTATTTAAACAAAATCAATCAAGAACATATAAAGAATACAATAGAAACTATGTATAGAGCAGAAGTTGGATTTTTAATTTTATATTGTTTATTAAATTTATTATGTAGATGAAAGGAGTTATAAATGAAAAAGTTATATGGAATAGGAACAGGGCCTGGAGCGCCTGACTTATTAACGATTAGGGCTGCCAATGTAATGAAAGAATGTGATGTAATATTTGCACCGAATAATAAAGGGACAAATATGGCATTGGATACAGCCAAAGAGTATATAGGGGATAAAAGAATAGTACTTATTGATTTTCCCATGGGAAAAGTTACAAAAGAAGATTATATGAAAGCTGCTGATACTATTTTTAAGGAAATTCCAGTTGGGAAAAGTGGAGCATTTCTAACAATTGGAGATTCTATGATTTATAGCACATTCATTTATATTATGAATGAGTTGGAGGGCAGGGATATAGGTATTGAAATTGTTCCTGGTATACCTTCTTTTGTAGCTGCTGCATGTGCAAGTAAGATGCCACTTACAGTTAAAGGAGATTCATTCTTACTTTGTGATGAATATGATGAAAAGTTAATAGATAATATCGATTCAGTTGCAATATTAAAAACATTTAAGAACAAAGAGGAAATCTTAAAAAATTTAGATAGAATTGATTTTAATTATACATATATAAAGCGAGTAAGTTTAGAGAATCAAGAAGTCCTTAGTGATAAGGAAGAAATTTTAAAGGATAAAGATTATATTTCATTAATATTAGGAAGAAAGTAGGTGGACAAAGATGAATAAGAAAAATATTAAGGTTTTAATGTTAATATTAGCGATGGTTATGTCAGTTAGTTTCCTATCAGGTTGTACTTCAAAAGCGGAATTAGCTACTAAAGAGGAAGTGCTAGAGCAAGATAAAGAAGAGAAAGTTGTAGAAGATGAATATGGAATTATTGTAAATGAGGATACTGTTACATTTATAGATGGAACAGGTGAAGAAGTTACCATAAATAAAAATCCAGAGAGAACTGTTATTTTATTTTCATCATTTATAGATATTTGGACTAAAAATGGCGGTACCCTAGTTGGCATGGTTGAAGATACATCTGGAAGATCAATTCCTGGTACTGAAGGAGTTGAAACAGTAGGGAAAACTGGTGCTATAAGTTTAGAAAAGGTAATTTCACTAAAACCAGATTTAGTTATTTTAAGCTCCAACACTTCTTCATTGATGAAGATGGTTCCACAATTAAAGCAAAATGATATTCAAGTTATAGCCTTTGATTATAAATTCAAAGATGACTATTACAAAGCAGTTAAACTATTTTCAGCTATAAATGAGAGAGAAGACTTATATGAGGAAAATGCAGTAGCAATAGAAAAGGAAATACAAGAAATAATTGAGAAAACTAAAGATAGTAATCCGCCAAAAGTATTCCTAATGTATGCTTCTGCAAGGGATGTTAGAGCTAGAGGTTCTAATACTACAGTTGGAGAAATTATTAGAGATTTGAATGCCATTAATATAGTAGATGGTCCAAACGAATATCTTGAGGATCAAACTTTTAGTATGGAAAAACTTATTAAAGAAGATCCAGATTTTATTTTGGTACAAAATCATGGTAGCGACCAAGAGAGGGTAATGAAAAAAATCAAGGAAGAAGCAGAATCTAATCCGGCGTGGGGCTCCTTATCAGCCGTGAAGAACGACAGATATATCATCTTACATAAGGATTTGTTCACCTATAAAGCAAATCATAGATATGCGGAGGCCTACGAATATATGGCAAAAATATTATATCCAGAGGTATTCAATAAGTAGTCATATGAAAAGTACAAAGAAGAAATCACTTATTTTAGCGTTTTTTATTTTAATGGTTGCTACATTTTTCATAAGCGTAGGAAATGGTGCTGTGAATTTAAGTCCTATGGAAATTATAGAAACACTTTTGTACAACAAGGGCAGTACTGACTACCAGATAATTTGGAATGTAAGGCTACCCCGCACAATTGCAGCAGCATTGGTGGGAATAAATCTTTCCCTATCAGGCGCTATTTTACAAGGTATAATGAAAAACCCCTTAGCTAGTCCAAGTACCATAGGGGTTTCTGCAGGGGCAGGAATGGCAGGCTTAATTATTCTAATTCTATTTCCAGGTTATTTTTATCTTGTTCCTTTTGCAGCATTTATAGGAGCATTGGGAGCTACTATGTTAATTTACTTACTAGCTTGGAATGGAGGAGTTATGCCTACAAGGATGATTTTAGCAGGAACAGCAGTATCATCCTTATTTGGTGCAGGGAATAATGCCTTGATGACATTTTATCCAGATAGAGTATCAGGAGTTTTGAACTTTATGGTTGGGGGATTATCTGCAATTACATGGAATGAAGTAAGCTTGATTCTACCATATACAATTATGTGCAGTATAATACTTATGTTTTTACCGACTAAGCTAAATATTCTTTTGCTTGGAGACGAAGTTGCCATAGGATTGGGCCTAGATGTTGAGAGGACACGATTTATATTTATAGTCTTATCATCTCTATTAGCTGGAAGTGCTGTAAGCGTAGTGGGTTTGCTAGGCTTCGTTGGTCTAATGGTTCCCCATATTACAAGATTGCTTATAGGATCTGATTATCAATATTTATTTCCAGGAACCATATTATTTGGGGCAACAATGGTAATGCTGTGCGATACAATTTCAAGAGTCTTATTTCAACCAATGGAAATCCCAGTTGGTATTGTTATGTCATCTTTAGGAGCTCCATTCTTTCTATATCTACTAAAGAAAGGGGTGGGTTATCATAGGCATAAAAGCAAACAAGGTAACAATAAAATATGGAGATAAGATTGCAGTTAACAAAGTCAGCTTAGAGGCAAATAAGGGAGAGGTAGTTACTGTTGTTGGTCCAAATGGATCAGGGAAATCAACCCTTATAAAAGCAATCTCAAGATCTATAGCCATAGATGAAGGGGAGATAACTCTAGAAGGCGTCAATATAAAAGAAATACCTACAAAGTTAATTGCAAGAAAAGTAGCGGTTTTACCACAGGTCAAAACAATATCTAGCGATATAACAGTTGAATCTTTAGTATCCTATGGAAGGTTTCCACATCTTGGATTCAGGAAAAAATTAGGGAAGATAGATAATGAGATTATTCAGTGGGCAATGGAGAAAACAGGAGTATTTTCCTTTAGGGATAGAAACGTAATGACTCTATCAGGTGGAGAAAGACAAAGAGCATGGATTTCAATGGCATTAGCACAAAAACCTAAAATACTTATATTAGATGAGCCAACTACATATTTAGATATCTCATACCAGATGGAGGTTTTAGAGTTAGTTAAGGAATTAAACGAAACACTTGGAATAACTGTTATTATGGTTCTACACGATTTAAACCAAGCTGCAAGATACTCAGATAAGATCTACGTGCTTATGAATGGACAAGTTTGTAAGTGCGGTCATCCTGAGAAAATAATGAACTCTGAATTATTAAGGGACGTATTTAGAATAGATGCAAGTATATATGAGGATAAAATCAATAATTGCCCGTACTTTATCCCCAATAAAATTATATAAAGGTTGTAATTAAATGGAACACGGTGCAGATTTACTTACATATAAAGATAGATATGATGGTGAACTTATAGACTTTAGCAGCAATATTAATCCATTGGGGCCTCCTAAGGGATTAGAGGAAGTACTTATTGATAGTTTTAAATCCTTAATAGCTTATCCTGATATTAAGTATAGAAAGTTGAAGGATTCAATATCCAATTATTTGGTTTGTAATAAAGAAAACGTCTTAGTGGGAAATGGAGCAGTTGAAATAATAGACAGCTTTGTAATTAGTGTAAAACGTGTAATTACAACGACTCCTTCATTTTCAGAGTATGAAAAGAGAGCAATTATCCATGGGAAACCAGTAATTAAAATTCCATATAGAGATGATTTCACTATAGATATAGATAAGCTAGATGTTATTTCAGAGGGAGATTTACTAATATTAGGTAATCCTAATAATCCTACTGGGCTAAGAATAGAAAAAGACCAATTACTAGAAATCTATGGAATCATTAAGAAGTCTAAAGCTTTTCTAGTGCTAGATGAAGCCTTCTTTGAATTCTGTCCTGAAGATTATGATAGTATACAAATTTTTAAAGAATATGGATTTGAAAGAATAGGAATTATTAGAGCAGCTACTAAGTTCTTTGCTCTTCCCGGAATTAGACTTGGCTATGGATGTACTTCACCTGAGTGGAAAAAAGAAATAGAAAAAAATCAGCTACCATGGAGTGTAAATACATTAGCTGATGCAGCTGGACAATTTATTTTTAACGATAGAGAGTATATAGAAAAGAGCAAAGCTTATATAGATAATGAAAGAATTTTTTTATTAGATGAACTTTCAAAAATAGAAGGTATTAAACCTTACAATACAAAAACTAATTATATTTTGATTAAATTGTTGAAGTGGGATGAAGAATATGTATTTAATATTTTCCTATCTAAAGGGATATTAATTAGAAAATGCTCTAGCTTCAAAGACCTAGGAAAGAACCATATAAGGGTTGCCGTAAAAGATAGAGGAAATAACTTAAAGTTAGTAGAAAATTTTAAAAGAATTATTTGAAAAGGAGTGTTAAAGATGAAAAAGAAAAATTACTTGCTTTTAGTAGTTCTATTACTACTATTGTCAACGCCAGGTGTTAGCCATGCTATGCATATTATGGAGGGATTTCTCCCAGCTAAATGGGCAATATTTTGGGCGATTGTATCATTACCATTTTTAATTATAGGATTAAGAAAAATCAACAAGGTATTTAAAGACGACGTTAATTCTAAAGTTCTATTAGGATTGGCAGGGGGATTTGTATTTGTACTTTCCGCATTAAAAATACCATCAGTAACAGGAAGTTGTTCTCATCCAACAGGAGTAGGACTTGGTGCTATTTTATTTGGCCCAACTATTATGACTGTAGTAGGTACCATAGTATTACTATTCCAAGCATTATTGTTAGCACACGGAGGATTAACAACTCTAGGAGCTAATGTTTTTTCTATGGCTATAGTGGGGCCAATTGTTTCCTATATTATATACAAAGGGCTTAAAAAGACACAAGTTAACAAAAGTTTTACAGTATTTATAGCGGCAGCTGTTGGGAACCTAGCTACATATGTTGTCACAGCTACTCAATTATCAGTTGTTTTCCAGGATCCAGTTACTGGCCTAATGGGTTCCTTGGCTAAATTCTTATCAGTATTTGCTGTAACTCAAATCCCATTAGCAATTGTAGAAGGCTTACTTACAGCCATAATATATAATTTATTAGTTGAATATAACAGTAGGGGAGTGATAAATGTTGAAAACATCTAAGATTAACTTGATACTTTTCTTAGTAGTAATAGGAATTATACTAGTACCCCTAATATTTATGGGTGATTCAGAATTTGGCGGTGCAGATGGAGAGGCTGAAGGTGTTATTTTAGAAATTGCACCAGATTACGAGCCTTGGGCAGAACCTATATGGGAGCCACCAAGTGGAGAAATAGAAAGCTTACTGTTCTCAACACAGGTCGCAATAGGTGCAGGCACAATAGGATATATCATTGGAATGATTAGGGAGAAAAAGAAAATTGCTTCTAATAGATAAATACGCATATACCAATAGATTAACAAATACCAATCCTTACATTAAATTCGCAATAGTGGTTATTGCCTTAGCAATGGCCACTATTACAACTAGTATATACATAAACTTATCAATACAAATCATTATGAGTATGTTAACAACTGTTGTTGCTGGCATACCAATTAATAAATACTTTAAATTTTTATTTATACCTAGTACATTCTTGGTATTAAGTATCTTAACTATTCTAATTAGCATATCAAGGGTTGATATATACGCTTGGAGAATTGAGATATTTAACTATTATGTAGGTATTACTGAAAGTGCACTTCAAGAGTCGATTTTGTTATCTACAAGAGTATTTTCAGCTATGGCTTCTACTTTTTTCCTAGGACTTACAACCCCTTTAAATAATATTATTAGGGTGCTAAAAAAAATGTATTTATCTAATGTTTTAATCGAACTTTTAGTTCTAATTTATAGATTTACATTTATTTTTCTTGAAGAAGCTATGGAAATTCATACTGGTCAAGAATTGAAATTTGGATATTCAAATATGAAAAATAGTTTAAGATCTACAGGGTTATTAATAAGTAGCCTTTTTACAAGACTTATACTTAGATATAGGGATATGGTAGTTGTTTTAGAGTGCAAATTATATGATGGAGAATTTAAGATAGGTGATTAAATGATTAAGGTAGAATCCTTAGAATACAAATATGAAGATGGAACTAAGGCTTTAAAGAATGTAAACATTGATTTAGATAAAGGTAATATCATAGGAATTATTGGGTCTAATGGCTCTGGAAAGTCCACTTTGTTTTTAAATATATTAGGTATTTTAAAGCCTTCACAAGGCACTATAAAATACAACAATACCCCACTAAAATATGATAAAAAATCTTTAAGAAATTATAGAAAAGAGGTAACAATGGTTTTTCAAGATCCCGAGAGGCAGTTGTTTTATTCTAGAGTTTATGATGATATTGCCTTTGCTCTAAGAAATCTTAATATGTCTGAAGATGAAATTAGAAAAAAGGTAGAATTGACATTGGATAGGGTCAAGGCATTGAATCTAATGGAGAAACCAACACACTTTCTTAGCTATGGTCAAAAGAAACGAATAGCTATAGGTGGGGCTATAGTCATGGATTCTAAGGTTATTTTACTAGATGAACCAACTTCAGGATTGGACCCTGCTATGACAGAAGAAGTTATAAGCATAATAAAAGAACTAAGCGATGAAAAAAAACTAGTAGTATCAAGTCATGATATGGATTTTATATACGAGGTATGCGACTACGTTTATATAATTTCAAAGGGTGAAATTCTAGGAGAAGGAGTTCCAGAAGAAATATTTCTAAAATCAAAGCTTCTTAAGGATGCAGGATTGGATAAACCCTGGTTAGTTAAAATTCATGAGTACCTTGGTATACCTCTTGTTAAAAATGAAAATGAGTTATTAAAAATTAAACTTATAAAGGAGTCAATATGAAAAAAGGAATAATAGTTACAAGCTTTGGGACAACCTATGAGGAAACTAGAATTAAATGTATTGAATCAATTGAAAATAGAATAAGAGAAGAATTTTCTGAGTCCTTGGTCTTAAGGGCCTTTACCTCAAGAATGGTAATAAACAAATTGAAGAATAGGGACAATTACCATGTTGATACGCCTTCTGAAGCCTTAGCAAGGATGAAAGAAGAAGGGATTAAGGACATTTACATTCAGCCATTGCTTATTATCGAAGGCGTTGAATATGAAAAGATAATAAGGGAGTCACGAGATTTTATTAAAGAAAATCAGGATTGTAATATTGCTATAGGTAAACCCCTACTATCCAATGATTTAGATTATGAAAGGGTAGTAAAAGGTCTTGGAATATCTAACAATGAAGCAACAGTATTTATGGGGCATGGTTCCAATCATGAAATGGACATTTCTTATGAAAAATTAGAGAAAATTATAGGAGAAAAAGGATATGAAAATACCTTTATAGCAACAGTTGAGGGAGAAAAAACTATTGAAGATGTAATCATAAAATTAAAGGAAAAAGATATACAAAAAGTATTGCTTAAGCCATTTATGCTTGTAGCAGGAGACCATGCTATAAATGATATGGCTTCAGATGAAGATGATTCCTGGAAGAGCATATTAGAGAAAAATGGAATTAATATAGTTACAGAAGTAAAGGGATTAGGTGAAATTGAAGGTATTCAGAATATTTTTATAGACCATCTAAAGGAAATATATTTTGAAAAATAAGGAGAATAATTATGTATATTAAAAACCCAATGGCTATTGAGAATAAAAGTATGGATATTATTGATCAAGTAATGGGAGATACTTCTTTTACTGATGAGGAAAAAATCATTGCTAAAAGAATGATACACACTACTGGAGATTTTGAATATAGAAAAATAATAGTTTTTAAGAAGGATTTTATTTCAGAAGCAAAAAAAGCAATTCTAAGTGGAAGTAAAATATTTACTGATACTAAAATGGCCTATACAGGAATAAATAAACCGGCATTAGCAAAGGCAGGTTGCGAACTTAGATGCTTTATAGATGATGAAAGAGTATTTAAAATGTCAAAGGAGAAGGGTACAACAAGGTCTGCTTGTGCTGTGGATTTAGCTGTAGAAGAGGGAATTGATATATTTGTAATAGGTAATGCACCTACTGCTTTGTATCGAGTACTTGAACTGGTTAAGGAAGGAAAAGTAAATCCTAAATTTATAGTAGGAGTACCAGTAGGATTCGTTGGAGCAGCAGAATCCAAAGAATATTTAAGAGAATTTGATCTTCCATCAATATCAACAGTAGGAAATAAGGGAGGTAGCAATGTGGCAGCTTCCATTATAAACGCACTGTTATATATGGTTGTTGGAAGGTAATAGATAAGGGGGCTTATCTAATGTCAAAATTAGATATGGATGTAATTAAGGAAGGAAAAAGTTTAAGATGTGGATATACAACTGGAAGCTGTGCAACAGCTGCGGCTAAAGCTGCTACAACTATGTTAGAAAATGGAGAACCCATTAAATATATAGAAATAGATACTCCGGCAAATGTAAGATTAAAGTTGGAAGTTCATAATCCAATTATAAATAAGGATTATGCATCCTGCTCTATAATTAAGGATGCAGGAGATGATCCGGATAATACTGATGGTATTGAAATATTTGCAAAGGTCAGTAGAAGAAAGGATGACCGTATATTCATAGATGGTGGTCAGGGCATAGGAAGAATTACACGAAAGGGTTTATTTGGAGAAATAGGTGAAGCAGCCATAAATCCTGTCCCTAGGAAAATGATTGAATCCGAAGTACGAAAAGTTAGCAATAATTCAGGCTATGATGTCTTAATATATGCACCTCAGGGAGAAATTATCGCAAAAAAAACCTTTAATTCCTATATAGGCATTGAGGGAGGAATATCAATAATAGGCACCAAGGGTATAGTATATCCAATGAGTGAAGAAGCACTATTGAAAACCATATATATGGAAATAGATATGTTAGAACAGAAATATGGGAATCAGCATATAGTCCTAGTACCAGGCAACTACGGAGAGAAAATTTCTGATAGTCTAGGCATAAGTGAACCTAGGGTTAAGGTTTCTAATTATTTGGGAGATAGCTTACTTTATGTATATAACAAGGGCTTTAAATCAATTACGCTAATAGGCCATATAGGGAAGTTTGCAAAGCTATCTATTGGTGTTTTTAACACACACAGTAAAGTTTGCGATGGTAGAATGGAAGCCTTTATATACTATTTAGCGCTTATGGGTGCACCTTTGGAAGTTCTAAATAAGGTAAATAAAGCAATTACGGCAGAGGAAGGTCTAAATATCTGTATAGAGGAAGGTTATGGACAAGTAGTTAAAATGATGGAAAAGGGTGCCGAAGATAAAGTTCGAAGATATTTAAAGGACGAAAACTTAGATGTTAAGGTAATCATTTATTCCATGGAACGAGGTGTTGATATATGCTAACTATAGCAGGAGTTGGACCGGGAAATCCTAAATACTTAACCATAGACGTAATTGAAAGAATTAAGAATGTTGATAAGGTAATAGCTTTTGGAAGAGTTGGAGCTTCAATAAGGTCTATAAGAGAGGATTATGTAGAAGTATGGCGTGTAGATGAAGTAATCAATAATTTAGAAGATGGAAGGGACGTTCTACTTTTAGCATCAGGTGATCCTAACTTCTATGGAATAGTTGAGTACCTTAAAGGAAAGGAAGTAGTTATAAATCAAGTATTACCTGGTTTGTCATCCTTTCAATATATGATGGCAAGACTTAAGATGTCCTGGCAAAATGCCAATTTCATTTCATTGCATGGTAGAAATGGGGATTTAAATAAAGTTAAAGATCATAAGCTTACTATAGCATTAATAGATAAAAATAATAACCCGTCCTATATATCAAGTGAATTATATAAGCTTGGAATAAAAGGGACCATGTATGTAGGTTTTAATCTATCATACGAGGATGAGAAAATAATTAAAGTAAAAATAGGCGAGGAAGTTGAGAATTACTCCTCCCTTGGAGTGGTGGTAATTGAAAATGAAATGGATTAGAGATGAAGAGTTTATTAGAGGGAATATTCCTATGACTAAGTTCAATATAAGAATTCTTACCATTGGATATTTAGCCATAGAAGATGGCGACAGGTTTTTAGATATAGGTGCTGGAACTGGTTCTATCTCCATAGAAGCAGCGCTTCAGGGAGCTAAGGTCTGGGCAATTGAAAAGGAAAAAGAGGGCGTTGAACTTATACAAGCCAATAGTGAAAAATTCAATACAAATATAAATATTATAAATGGACAAGCTCCAGAAGATTTGCCAGAAATAAATTTTAATAAATGTTTCATTGGTGGAAGTGGCGGAAAGCTTAAGGAAATATTTGATTATTTAAAGGATAGTTTAGAGAAAGAAGGAATAGTCTGTGGAAATTTCATTACCTTAAATAACTTATATGAATTTATAAATTTATTAAATAAGTACAATTACAAGGATATTGAAACTCAGCTAATCCAAAGTGCAAATATGGATAAAATTGGCTTAATGAAGGGGCAAAACCCAATATACATAGTAAAAGGAGTGAAGGGTAATGATTAGTTTTGTGGGAGCAGGTCCGGGAGATGTTGACTTAATTACAATAAAGGGAAGAAGATTATTACAAGAAGCAGACGTTATTATATATGCTGGAAGTTTAGTATCGAAGGAACATTTAGAGTTTTGTAAGGAAAATTGTGAAATTCATAATAGTGCCTCTATGACGTTAGAGGAAGTAATAGATGTTATGGTGGAAAGTGAAAAAAAGGGATTAAAGGTCGTAAGGCTACATACTGGAGACCCAACTATTTATGGAGCTATTAGGGAGCAAATGGATATTTTAGATTCAAAGGGAATCATTTATGAAGTTATACCAGGTGTTAGCTCATTTACTGCTGCATGTTCAGCTATTAAGAAAGAGTTCACTTTACCTAACGTAAGTCAAACAGTAATTCTAACAAGAATAGAAGGAAGAACTCCAGTGCCGGAAGGTGAAGATCTTGAGGAATTAGCTAAGTATAAAGCTTCCATGGCAATATTTTTATCAGTGCAAGACATTGATAGGGTAGTAGAAAAATTAGCTAAAGGATATGGGTCCTACGATATTCCAGTTGCGGTAGTATATAAAGCATCTTGGGAGGATCAAGAAATACTACTAGGTACTTTGGAAAATATCGCTGAAAAGATTAAAGATAGAGGAATTAATAAAATGGCTCAAATTCTCGTTGGTAATTTTATTGAGGGACAATATGAAAGGTCTAAGCTATATGACCCAAGTTTTACTCATAAGTTCAGACAAGGGTCGGAGGCAAAATAATGAAATTAGCCTGTCTTTCATTTACTGATAAAGGTTATGCTATTGGAGAACAATTAGCTAATTTACCAAGTACAAAATATTTAGTAGAGCATTTTTCAAATTCGGAGGTACAAGGTGGAATTAAAAACTTTATTAGTGAATCATGGACAAAATACGATGGATTTATATTTATATCGGCAACGGGAATAGCTGTAAGGATGATTAGTCTATTTATTAAAAATAAAACAAAGGATCCTGCCATAATTGTAATGGATGATACGGGAAAGTTTGCTATTTCGCTTTTATCAGGGCATTTGGGTGGTGCCAATAAAGCAGCAGAGTGGATAGCTGAAGAAATAGGGGCAATTCCTGTTATTACAACTGCCTCGGACAACAGAGGCATTGATTCCGTAGACGTATTTGCACAAAGGAATAATTATTATATAGAAGATATGGCATCAGCAAAAGAAATCACATCTTTAATGGTAAATGGTAAAAGAATAGGTATTTATACTGAAGATGAAAAGATAATTAACTACGACAATATTGAAATAATTTCAGAATTATCTAATATTGATTTGACTCTTGATGGAGCTATTATCGTTACATCTATGTATGATATAGGGGATATAAAAATTCCATATACAATTCTAAGACCTAAGAATATAAATATCGGTATTGGTTGTAGAAAAGGGATAGAGTCTGACTATATTATTGAGGCTATAAAGGCAGCGTTAATGAATAAAAACCTATCTTTTAATAGTATTGATTCAATGGGTACTGTAGAAGTAAAAAAGTTTGAACTAGGAATTATTAAAGCAGCGGAGTACTTTAAATGTCCTTTAAAAATATTTACTATAGACGAAATTAAACAGATTGAGGACATGTTTCAAAAATCTCAATTTGTAAAGGACACAATCGGTGTGTATTCAGTCTCTGAACCATGTGCATATCTTCTTGGTGGAAAGATGATAACGAGAAAATCAAGATTTGATGGAGTTACTATATCCATTTCGAAACAGTAGGGAGGAAAAAATGTCAAAATTATATGTTGTAGGAATTGGTCCAGGTGGACGTGAAAATATGACTTTAAGAGCAGTCGATGTAATAAAGAAAAGCGATGTTATTGT
>ENA-OWPA01001720-OWPA01001720.1-bioreactor-metagenome-genome-assembly--contig:-NODE-1720-length-12876-cov-3.339089_pt1 | contig 12876 bp, 9 predicted proteins | sample MGYA00238139_ERZ651803 | MGnify/ENA primary metagenome ERZ651803 (study PRJEB26909, sample SAMN07631231) | bioreactor metagenome | isolation source: Switchgrass digestor | place: USA: Dartmouth...
TGCCCGTATATAAGGTGGAGGCCGATCTCAGCAATGTGGAGAACAGCAGCCGCTTTCAGTTCAATGATGAAGCGAGACAGCGGCTGATTGAAAACGGCTTTGTAGTTATTCCCGGTATGTATGCGGAGTATTTTCTGCTCTATGAAATGAACCGCTATGACGGCGTACCCAACTTCATTACCACCGACGCTATGCTGCACAACTATCATCTTTATTTCCAGCATCTCTTGAAGACTGTGGAAAGGGAAAAGCTGATTCCCGAATTGAAAAAACTGAACCATGGTATGATGGAGCTTTCCCAGGAACAGTTTCGCCTTTTACAGGGAAGTCCCTGGGAGAATGCAGCCCGGCGCAATTTAGCCTTCTTTACTGTGGGCAGTTGCTTACTGGAGCCCCAGACCAAGATACCTGCTGAGGTGAAAAACGTGGTGGAAGCTGAGTTAAAGCTTATTAATGAGCACCAGGCCACCGCTGTTTCCCCGGTGATGAGCATGGGCAGCAAACCGGATATTGTGGAGTCCTTAAAAGAGGATTATACCCAGTACATTCCCCGCGGGCATTACAATAACAGTGAGGAGTTTGAGAACTACTTTAAGGCTATGATGTGGTACGGCCGCATGACCTTCCGGGCCAAGGATGAAGATGAAACCCGCTCCGCGGTTTTGATAACCCTGGCCTTGCATAATGACCAGGTATTTTCACCCTGGGCCGGCATCTATGATACTACTGGGTTTTTTGTGGGGCGCAGTGATGACCCGGGATTGACAGAGTATGCCCAGGTGCTGCGCAAGGTCTATGGAGAAAAGCTATCTCTGAAGGATATCAGCCAGGATGATGCCAAGTGGCAGACTTTCCTAACCGAAATCCGCCAGATCAAAGGTCCGGCGATAAACTCCATTCCCATATTTGACGCCAGCATACAGCCGGACCGGGAAGCGGAAATCAGCGGTTTCCGGTTTATAGGGCAGCGCTACACCGTGGATGCTGACATATTCCAGCGCCTGATATACCGGGAGGTAGGCGAGAACCCGGCGGGTGAACGGCGGGTCCTGCCCAAGGGTTTGGACATTCCCGCCGCCTTGGGCTCCGGTACGGCCAGCCAGGTACTCCAGGAAATGGGCGAATATGAGTATGAAGGCTACCCGGAAAACATGAAAAAAATGCAGCAGTACCTGACTGGTTTGGAGAAAGCCGCCTGGCATCAAAACCTGTATTGGAACTGGATGCACACTCTAAGGACGCTGATTCGCCAGGTTCCCCAGGGCTATCCTGCCTTCATGTTGAATCAAGCCTGGGCCCACAAAGAACTTAACACTTTCTTGGGAAGTTGGACGGAATTGAAGCACGATACCATTTTATATACCAAGCAAAACTATGCGGAAATGGGCGGCGGCATGGAAGAGCTTGATGACCGCGGCTATGTGGAACCCAACCCTCACCTCTACGCTCGGTTGGCAGCCCTGTGTGCCTTGACCAGGGAAGGTTTGCAGGCTCGCAATCTATTGGATGAAAGGGATGCGGAAAACCTCAGCCGTATGGAAGAATTGGCCCTCCGGTTAAAAACCATTTCTGAGAAAGAATTAAGAGGGGAGTCTCTTAGCGGTGAGGAGTATGAGTTAATCCGCAGCTTCGGTGGTCAGTTGGAGCACTTTTGGATGGAAGCCCTGCGGGATCAGGCTCAGGAAGGCGGGCGCAGCCAATTGCTGATCAATAATCGCGCTCCGGTGGTGGCAGATGTAGCTACCGCTCCCCCTGACATGGTTTTGGAAGAGGCTACCGGTTATATTAACACCATATATGCCGTGGTGCCCGTGGAAGGGAAACTGCGCATCGCCCAAGGCGGGGTCTATTCCTATTATGAGTTTGCCTGGCCGGCGGCGGACCGCTTGACCGATGAAAAATGGTGGGATATGCTGGACAACAGGCAGATTCCCGAACTGCCTGCCTGGACCAAATCATTTATTGTCCCCACCGGTGAATGCCGGGTGAGCATGCCGTGGGAAGAACAATAGGCAAAAAAGGGATAACCCTGGTGATTGCGGTTATACTGGCCTTAGTGCTGCTGTTGGCCTTTGGCCGGCCGGTACCTTCACACTCGCAGCTGCTCACTGGTGACAGTGATGGGGACGGTCAGATGGAAACCTATCAACTGGCGGGTAATCAGGTTACCGTAAAAACGCAAAACACCGTGCTGTGGGAGTCGGACCCAACCTGGAAGGTGACCGGTTTGGTATTGGCCGATGCGGATAACGACGGGCAGGAAGAGATGCTGCTGGTTCTCTGGAAGAAGGGCAGCTTTGGTACCTCAAAGCCCTTTTGGATGAAGGAAGAAGACATGGAATACAGCAATCACCTTTTTATGTACCGGCTGGCAGCCGGGCGGATGAAGCCAGTATGGTGTTCTTCGGCCATAGAATATCCTATCCTCAGGCTGCAGGTGGAGGATTGTGATGATGATGGGTTACAGGAATTACTGGTCACCGAAGGGCCTGCTGCCGGACCTTGGTATTCCATCCGCCAGCTGTTCCACAAGCAGCAGACCACCTGGCAGTGGCAGGAATGGGGCTTTGAACGAGAATAAAATAAGGGGGGAATGCCTGGGATACATTACTCCTATAGTTTACGATAACCAGTTGCCGTACTATAAGATATTAGAGAGGAGCAGAATTATTATGTCAGTGATGGCACCCCTAGCTTTGATTTCTTTTATTGCGCTGGCGGTTGTTATTCTATTTGTGGCCGCCTGGCTGCTGCAGTGGCTCTGGAATATTACTATGCCCGAGGTTTTCAATCTCAAAGAGATCACCTACTGGCAGGCTTTCCGTTTATTGATTATTGCCGCTATCCTCTTTGGCGGTCCCAACATAGCCCTGGGATAATTACCCCAGGGCCTTTTTAATTTAGTCTTTCGTAGTGCTACAATTATTCATAGAACCAAAATGGGGAGCAGACCCTATGGAACCTTTAGCTGTTTACCGGAAAACCTTCACCGTTGGCATGCGGGATGTGGATTTTGCGGGGAGAATGAAACTGAGCGCCTTGTTCAGCTACTTTCAGGAGACAGGCAACCTGCATTCTGCCAATCTGGGGATTGGTCTGGAGACTATCATGCAGAAGTTTGGGGTAACCTGGGCTTTAATACGCATACGGGTGGAAATCACCAGGTATCCGGTATTGAACGAAGAGATTGTTGTGGAAACCTGGCCCCAGCAGCCCAAAAGCCTGGAATTTGACCGGGATTTTCTGGTGCGGGACCGGGGCGGAAATGTGATAGTGCGGGCAGTTTCCCTATGGACAATAATAGATGTACATACCCGTAAAATAAGAAGAAGCAAGATGATTGCCACTGATTACCCGCCCTTGAGAGAAGAACGGGCCCTGGACTGCCGGTTGGGCAAATTGAAACCTTTCGGGCAGTTGGAGATGGTCTGCCAGCGATCTATCGTCTACAGCGACGTAGATGTCAATGAGCATCTTAATAACTCCAAATACGTGGATTTTATTATGGACTGCTTCAGCCTGGATACCCACAAGACCCATATGGTAAAAGCCGTTGAATTTAACTATGTGCATGAAGCTCTGCCCGGTGACACCATCATTTTATATAGGGATTTGACGGCTGTGGCTGACGGCCTGGTTTACTTCGAAGGTGTCAATGAACGAGACCGGCGGGTGGCTTTCCAATCCCTGCTGGAAATAACCAATCGTTCTGATATTTGAAGCACTTAAAACGCAGTTTTAAACCCCCATTTAAGCAAAAGCCGCAGGTTAAGCCCTGCGGCTTTTGGCAAGCCGGTTTATGTTTTAACTAATCTTCCTATAATGCGGCAGCCAATGCCTGGGCGAATTCATAGAAAGTCTTAGTTTTGGAGCCTTCCTTGTAAAAGGCGTTGCGCTGAGCTGTAGAGATCTCCAGTTGGACCCCTTTGCCAATAGCATTCCGGTTGCAGATGTTGTATTTGCCGTCTCCATTTAAGTGAGCAGGTCCATTGCCCACTTTGAATCCGGCTTTCTGCAAACTTGCTTTTACTTTGGCAGCCAACTGCTTGTCCCTACCGCCCACATATGTAATCTTGGTGGAACTTTTGAAACCATGAATGGACAAGGTTTTGTTAGACTTGGCCACCAGGGATTTGCATATGGGTTCGTCAAAATGGGAGGAAGTTATGTGCAGGACGCCGTTGTTCTTTGTCTTGATGCCTTCGAACGTATACCAGTCTGAACCGGTTATTTTAGCTACTTCTTTTGCCATGTCACTGGTACCTTTTTCGATCTGACCGCCATGAATGGCAATAACTGCAGTAGATGAAGGACCGTTATAATAACTGATACGATAGTCAACGTTTTGAGTCTGCTTGGCTTTTAACTGTTTAAAGTTCTTATACACATCTGCTTGAGCCGTTGCGGGCCAGATTAAGATAGTTATCATGAGTACTGTGAGTAAAAGCGAAATCTTCTTCAATATCTCCCCTTCTTTCTCTGGTTTTTGCTTCGCAACAGAGTAATAGAATTACCGGCTTGTCTCCTTTTTACCGAAAAGGGCTAAGGGGTGTCAAAGTTAGGTTCTGTCAGGGGAGAAAAGATGTGGCCATGAGTCCAGTTTGAGGAGATGCACTGAAAACCGTTTGGTCTCGCTTCAAAACCGAGAGGATGGGGATGGCACAGGAAGGAGATACAGCCTGCTGGCTGGTAAAGATTTTCTTACCAAAAAGCAGCAGGCCCGGCAGAACAAAGGCAGGCATGGAAGGGGCTGTAAGGAGATTATTTCCAGGTGTTTTCCATATGGCCGGTAAAAAACTGGCAGCAAAAGACAGCAAATTGGCCCAGGTGCACCGCTGCTGCCAGGGATAATCCGTTATTGTATTATAATAACGAGGATAATTATGAACGGGGGCTTTTTAATATGACAACCAACCGGCTGGAACAGCAGATGGCTTTTGTACTGGAAGTGGACCGGCTCAAAAATGTGGAGCGGCAGACGCTTATTGTGGATGGGTCACGCCGTGAAAACAGCGCTGAGCACTCCTGGCATATTGCTTTGATGGCTCTGCTGCTGGCCGAGCATGCGGATCATCCTGATCAGATGGATTTACTCAAAGTGGTGAAAATGCTGCTGGTGCATGACATTATTGAAATAGATGCCGGCGATGTATTTGCTTACCATGAGGACGCTGAGAGAGAAGAACGGGAAGAAAAGGCAGCCCGGCGCCTTTTTGGTCTCCTGCCCCGGGAACAGGGAGAGGAACTGTACCAACTGTGGAGAGAGTTTGAAGAGCGGAAAACCCCGGAAGCCCGCTATGCTGCCTCCATGGACCGGCTTCTGCCCTTAGCGCAGAATTACCTGACCGGGGGATATACCTGGGTCAAATATAAGATTCCCGAAGAGAAGGTAAGGAAAAGAACCCAGGTAATCAGTGACAGTTCTCAGGCCCTCTGGAAATATGCCGAGAGTATAATAGATGAGGCCAGAAAAAAGGGCTATTTCGAAAAATAGCCCTCACTGTAGCATTGTTGTGAAAGTTCATCCGGTGGTGGCATTGCACTCACGATCACCCCGCCTCTGTATGCGACGATGCCCACATCGTCCCGTAAGACACCCCACATCACTCCACTATAATCAACGGAAACCAGGGGCGTTTGCCCCTACCCACATACGGCATTTCTGTACCGTAGGGGGCGACGACCCTGTCGCCCCGCCACTGTAGAAGACGATGCCTACATCGTCCCGTGGAATGCTCATACGGCCTCTGTCAATTTTCACGTATTAATGCACTTTCAGGCTTCTTACGGTGGTGTAAGCCGCTTCTCCCCGGGTAACCCCTTCATCGGCCTTGAATTCCTTATCCACATGAAGCAGATTCATACCGTGAGCCAGGGCGATGTAGCCCAGTTTCGTTTCATCAATAGATTTATCCTCAGGGAAAGGATTCTTAAACAGCCCGCCTAAACGGGCAGCTTTTTCCAAGCCCATGCTGCGTATCACGGTTTCCGTCATCAACTGGCGGGTGAGAGCAGCCTTGGGATCAACCTTTTCTTTCAGCCAGCCCCGGGCCACACAGTCGCTGATCAGCTTGTCATCTTCCCGGTCAGTGATGCTCCATACCCCATCAACAGCACCTGTCAAAGCCCGCAGGAAAACAATATTGGTAATGGTTTCATCAGGCTTGAACTGGCTGCCATATTCATTCATAAGACCGGCCTGGCCCATTGACTGGATTTCTTTTTCGGCAAAATGCCCGCTTACATCGGTGAAGGTGCGCGGCATGGGATTCTTATCCAGAGGTTCACCGGAGGAATTAAGTGCCTCACCGTTGATGGCATCTATCATGGCAAATCCCGACTGCCGATCCTTGGTTATCGGTTTGTAAACCAGCCTGAACTCGCTGGCTGCTCCCGAGGTAGTAATGGGCGAATAGCATAATGTCAGCGGTGCCAGGGTTAAGAATCTCTCATTAGCTTTAGCTGAGCTCATGGCTTTATTTGCTGCTGGAAAGCTCTGTTCCGTCCAGGTCAGGTTATAGCTGGTAACTTTTTTGGTTACCCCGGAAACAGTCACCTGCATACCGTCATTAGGAAAAGGCACCCCATTTACCTGGCGGACAAACTGTACGGACCACTGGGCAGGCAGGTTCTCTTCAGTTAGAGGACGAACAACTTCGGGTTCCGGTTTTTTTAGCTTTACCTGCTGGGATAATTGGGGCTCAATTTTTTTAATGAAATCCTGGGCAATGGCGGCAGCCTGTTCCTTGGTCAAGCTGCCTTTGCCTGATTCATCGTAGGAATACTGGCTAAAGGAATAAATTCTGCCATTGGTGGCATTTACCCGGGCCCACATGTCAAAATACTCGCCCTTGGAGTTATCCTTAATACCCCAATTCAGACTCCAGATCCGCAAATCTTTGTTCTGCCAATCCCGTGTCAAAGAAGCATTAATTAGCTCCGCTGCGGCGGGAATATCCACATACTGTTTTACCTTGGCAGCGGCTTCCTCCTTGGTAATAATGTTGGCATGTTTCTCTAATTCAGCTATTTCCTGAGGTGTTAATATGGAGGCAGCATTTTGATCAGCCGCGCCCATTCCGCCGATGGACATTTCTTTCAGAGCCAGTTCTCCTGCAAATAATTCATTCTGGCCTTCCTTCAGCACTAAAGGCTTACCGGTCAGAGCATCGATGGAACCATAGGAAGGATGGTCAATGCGATAGATGAGACGTACCGGTTGTACTTGCGGCAGAGAAGACCTGTACCAGTTGCGGGGCAGGAAATACTGCATTTTGAGCATGTTTTCTGCCTCAAAAACCCTCCGGGCTTCATTTATGGAGACTACCTTGGTTGGATCAGGCAGGGGCAGATCGGTCCAGGTGAGGAAGTAAGAAGAGATATCCCGGGTGCGGGTATCTATTTCCACGCTGACCATATCACCCTGAACCGGCAGGCCATTTTCCATACGCTGGTATTGTACCTGCATGGTTCTGTATGTGGTGTTGAGAGGTATAACAGCAGGACTGCTTACCACCTGGAAGTGGGATGATTTTTCCGGAAGCAGGGTCTTCAGCCAGCGATCGGCAATGGCTTGTGCTTCCGCAGCTGACATGGACGCTGCCGCAGGCTGTTCAGGCCCACTTTTCCATTGATTCATATGTATTACCTCACCGGTTTGGGCGTTGATTTGCACATTTAGCCCGCCATCTCCCGATTCACCTGCTGACCACTGCAGGTTCCAGGCGGATGACTGGGGTGAAGCGCTGAACTCTGATACGAATTCCGGGTACTGTGCGGTAACCGGGAACAAGCTTTTGGCGATCTGAATAGCCTCTTCCAAAGTGATATTGGTATCCTGAGCCATGACCGGCAGAGGATTAAGACTGACCAAAAGAGCCAAAGCCACTATAACTGCCAACAGTTTTTTGCATTTCATAGCTCTAAAAAGTCTCCTTTCCTTCCTTGCGAACAGATTCTATAACATATACGTTGGCTCTGTAAAAAGCTGACACCATTGAAATCTATTTACGAGGGCATCGCTAAGGGGCCACACCCCCTGCAGCAGGCTGGAGGACGTTTCTTCTTATACATCAATTCCTGTATTATCCATAATTATTTTACCAGTATAACTCATATATTTCTCACAGTATGGCTCAGACAGGCGGAGATACCAGGTGTTAGTGGATCTATACCGTTATCGTGGATTCCTGGTTGCAGCGGCAGTTCTGGTGGTAATTACCGCCATTATTCTGGTGATACGTTTCCAATCGGCGGACCCGCCGGCAGAAAATACCGGGGAGAAACCCTCATTTTACGGCGAATTGATACCCTGGGAGGAAGCCGACCAGCTTTTTCCCAAGTTTGAATGTGCCCGGATTGTAGATGTGGACACCCGCTTGGCCTTTTGGGTACAGCGCCGGGCCGGCAGTGACCATGCCGATGTCCAGCCGTTAACCAAACAGGATACTGAGATAATGAAGACCATATACCAGGGGAAGTGGAGCTGGCAGAGGAAAGCTATCATAGTGGAATTGGAAAGCGGCCGCCGCCTGGCAGCCTCCATGCACGGGATGCCCCATGGAGCAGGTGCCATACAGGGGAATAACTTTAATGGACATTTTTGCGTGCATTTTTCAGGCAGTACCACCCATGGCAGTAAGAAACCCAATACAGCCCACCAGATAATGGTCTGGAAAGCAGCGGATCAATTTGACCAGCAGTTGGAGAAGGTATCGGCTGCCGAAGCCATTGATATTTTCTTCACCGCTGTGGATCAGGGTGCTACCGCTCTGGCCTCCCGGCTGCTGGATGACTCTGCCGAAGCCCAACTGCTCCTGGCCCGCTCCTGCCAGGTGCAAACCGCCCGCATAGATTCCATCACAGAACAGGAAGACCACAGCTACGAGGTCAAACTGACCCTTATTTTCAGCGGGGAACAAAAAGAGCACAAGAAAACCCTTAATTTACGTTTTCAAAAACCTGCTGCACCCTGGGTCATCCAAACCGATTCCATCAAAGGCTGCTTTGACAAGCCAAGTTGACATAAACAGAACAGTGCTTTCTTATATGTCATCGCGAGGAGCGGAGCGACGTGGCGATCTGTTAACTCAAACCGTTAGTTGACATAGAGATTGCCACGCGCTGCGCGCTCGCAATTGTCACTAGTAGAACTAGCCACGATGAATGAAAACACCATATAAGAGGTAAGGGGCGACGACTCTGTCGCCCCGCTCTGGAATACGGGGAAACAGGGTCGTTTGCCCCTACACAGATACGGCATTTCTGCGTCGTAGGGGGCGATGCCCACATCGCCCCGAGAGGCTTTCTAAACTGATACTTGATCTGGTTCTGATTTCCTGCCCCGGGCCAGGGAAGCCAGGATGCCCAGCAATGACAGTGCGGTGAAGATTATGAAGGAAATGCGGGCTGCCTGTATGAATGACTGGCTGTAGGCCGGGGACAGTTCCACATTGCCTATAGAGGAAGTCATAATCAGGGTAACCAAAGCCATACTCATCACCTGACCGGTTAAACGTGCTGTGCCCAGCATTGAAGAAGCTACGCCTAAAAACTGCTTGTGCACCGAACTGAGTACCGCATTGTTATTGGGAGAAGCAAACAGGGATGCACCCAGACCTACCAGGATCAGTGTAGTTATGACTAATGCTACCGGCATTCGGGGATTAATGAAAATCAGTATGAAAAGCCCCAAAGTGCTGATTCCCATACCGGTGGAGGCCACAATACGCGGCTCTATTTTGTCAGATAAACGGCCGGCATAAGGAGAAACCAGGGCCATAATAATGGGCTGGGACAATAGGATGAAACCTGCCGTCTGGGAATTATAGCCCAGAGAGACCTGTAAAAACAGGGACAGCAAATAGCCGACGGCTGAGATAGCGCAATAATTGATCAGGGCCGCCAGGTTGGAAAGGGCAAACATGGTGTTGTGGGCAAAAAGCCGTAATTCCAGAATCGGATGAGGGATTCTCAATTCGTGCCGGGCAAAGAAGAATAGGATAATGATGCCCAGCGCCAATATGTACCAGGCCCAATGAGAGGTGGTCAAAGCGGTTATGCCGTAAATAAAGACCACCAGACCTGCTGTATAGAGAACCGCCCCCGGCATGTCAAATTCTTCGCCCGCTGCGCCGAACCATTCGCCCTTGAGTTTGACCAGTGTAAGGCCTAAGATAATAAGTCCGAGAAAGGCGCTGAGATAAAAGATGGACTGCCAGCCCAGATTGTGGGTTAAGGCACCGCCCAAAACCGGCCCCAGAGTTCCGCCGAGATAAACGGATGCCCCATTGATACCTAAGACCCGGCCTCTTTCCTGGGGAGGAAAGACGGAAGTGAGCATAGCCATACTGGTGCCGAATAGCATGGCACTGCCCATACCCTGAAAAACCCGGCCTATAAGCAGCATTTCCATTGACCAGGCTAATCCGCACAGCAAAGAAGATATAGAAAACGCTGTAATACCCACAATGAAAATCTTTTTGCGTCCTTTGATATCGGCCAGCCTGCCAAAAGGGACCAGAAAAGCTACTGAAGCCAAAAAGTATATGGTTACCACCCAGTTCAGCATCAGGGTTCCACTGCCGAATTCCAGACCAATAGCTGGAATGGCCAGATTGATTGAGCTTCCCATAAAAGGACCCATGAATGCAGTTGTACAAGCTACCAGCAGAGTATACCGTTTAAGGGATTGTTCAGCCCGGTCTTCTATCATTATTTTCCTCCCCTCTGCAAACACTGGTGAGTATATAAACAAATTACTTCCGCATAAAGCTGCTGTCAATGAACAGATTTGAAGACAAGAGGAAGTATAGCCTGTGAGCTTCCAGGTAAGTGTGAATAAGCAGAGAAGAAAAATGGAAATGTTTTAAAACCAATGAAGGTTATGTCATATCAGAGGAATCTGCTTAATAATATCAAATTTAGTACCAACTAATTGCTTTTACTGTTTTTCTTGAAGAGGTAAATGATTACAAAGACCGTACTTTTTCATCTTACGTAAAACAGTAGTTTGATCAATCCCAAGATGCTTAGCTATCTGGCGGCTGCTGGAGTACTTTTTAATCGCCATACTCAAAATTTGTCTTTCCACCGTTTCAATTGCCTGGGGAATAGGCATAAGCCCCGATACTTGGACTGTTTCGCCAGTGCCAACTGAGTTATTATGAGAATCCAGATTAGGCAAAGAGGATAACTCCAGGTAGTCACCTTTACTTAAAACCACCAATCGTTCAATGGTATTCTTCAATTGTCGGACATTGCCTGGCCAGGTACAGGTTTCTAATAATCTTATCAAGTCTGGGCTCATGCGTTTGTTTTGTCCATACTGCTTGTTATACTTGCTGAGGAAGAACATCGCTAAGGGGCCGATATCATCAGGACGTTCTCTTAGGGGAGGGATATGCAGGTTAATTACGTTTAAACGATAATAAAGGTCTTCGCGAAATTTGTGATTCTCAACCAGTGACTCTAGGTCCTGATTAGTTGCCGCTAGTAAGCGGATATCAACAGGAGTGGTATAATTAGCTCCTACTTTGGTAATTTCCCCGCTATCTAATGCACGTAATAGTTTTACCTGCAGGTTAAGGGGCAAATCGCCAATTTCGTCCAGGAAAAGGGTTCCCCCATTGGCTGCCTCAAACAATCCCCTTTTACCATTCTTAGCAGCTCCGGTAAATGCACCGGGTACGTAACCAAAGAACTCTGATTCCAAAAGGGGTTCCGGTATAGCTCCGCAGTTTACAGCGATAAATGGTGCTGAGCGACGATTACTGTTGTTATGAATAAATTTAGCCAATACCTCCTTGCCAACACCTGATTCGCCGGTGATCAAAACGGTCACATCCACGGAACTAACTTTTAGAGCGGTGGCCAAAAGTTCTTTCATTCTATGGTCTACAGCTATAAAGTCGTTATTAGAATGATTTAGGGATTCGAGATGCTTGTATAAAATATTCTCCGCTTCCCAAGCTTTTTCCAGTTGTTCCTTAAGTCTCATCATTTCTGTCATATCACGAACATTGGTAACCACGAAGCGAATTTCTCCATTGAGGTCAAAGATGGGGCTGGAGGTTACTGAAATGGTTTTTCCCGGTACCAAATCGAAATGAGTGTAATTTACTCGGTCCCTTTTATCTAGTACTTCCAAGCAGGCTGCTTTACGATAAGAGATGGTTTGCAGGTATTCATGAAAGTTAATGCCGACTACATTGTGTTCAATTATACGCGAGTAAGCATCGTTAACCATGATTACATTACCGTCACGGTCAGTGACCATTATACCGTCGTAGGAAGCTTGAATAACAGTCACCATATCTTCATAGGAGAGTTGGACATCGGTGGGATTGACGGGCGGCGATGAATTCATGTCGATAACCCCTTTCTATAATGGGCTCAAACACTGCAATTTACCACAACGAGGACGCCATTAATTATAAATACTCCAGCCGGACACTGGGAGCTAGAAAGGTGTGTCGCTACTTATATGCTAGTTAATAAGCCAAAATGATACAAGTGCTTTTTACTGTAAGCCTGGTAAATATAACAGGGGGTTTCCCCCCCTGTTATATTTACTGGATACGTATTGTGGCCCGCTGATTAAGCGCTCAGAGCGTCCTCATCAATGCCTTGCTGTTTCCGCAGTTCTGCAGCTTTCTTAATCTTTATATGGCCAATTACAATTTCCGGAATCATGAGCAGGAATATTGCGAAATAACCCAGAGTACCATATCCTTTGGTGACTATGTTAGTTAAGCCGACTACCGAAATACAGGCGCAAATATACTGATACCCACAGAGTGACAACACGGTTATGGTAGAATTCAGATAGGAGGAGAACTACCATGCCGAAGAAAAAGCTTAGCGATGATGATGCCC
>ENA-OWPA01001721-OWPA01001721.1-bioreactor-metagenome-genome-assembly--contig:-NODE-1721-length-12874-cov-3.082754_pt1 | contig 12874 bp, 10 predicted proteins | sample MGYA00238139_ERZ651803 | MGnify/ENA primary metagenome ERZ651803 (study PRJEB26909, sample SAMN07631231) | bioreactor metagenome | isolation source: Switchgrass digestor | place: USA: Dartmouth...
TAAGCGGAAAAAAATAGTAAGATATAAAGTAAAAAAGATGAAAAAATGTTGACAAAGCGTTCATCATGTTTTATAGTTAAAAAAATTATCCAATATTAGTTTTTTTAAAAAGAAAGATATCTTGAAAGAAGGCAGTAATATAGCCGATATCCAAATAAAAAAGTTATATTTTGAGTTATAAAACAGTTAAGCTATAAGCAGTGGAGGTGCATTAGATGAATAAGAATTATTTTACCGAAAACGTGGAATTTTATGGAAATACATCTCCTGGAGAGTTAATAGAGAATTATGGAAGTCCTTTATATGTGTACAATGAAAAGATACTGCGTCAGCGCTGTCGCGAGATGGCAAACCTGGTTACGTATCCGAATTTCAAGTCCAACTTTTCTATAAAAGCAAATTCCAACATTGAACTTCTTAAGATAATTCATTCTGAAGGATTATATGCCGATGCAATGTCACCTGGAGAAATATATGTGCTTTTGAAGGCTGGCTTTAAGCCGGAAGAAATATTCTATATTTCCAACAATGTATCTGAAGAGGAAATGAAATTTGCCATTGAGCGCGGAATTATCACCAGTATTGATTCTATTTCACAGTTAAGGCAGTTTGGAAAGTTAAATCCCGGCGGGAAGGTAGCTATTCGCTTCAACCCCGGAATTGGAGCAGGACACCATGAGAAGGTTGTAACAGGCGGCAAAAAGACAAAGTTTGGTATAAATCCTGAATATATCGATGAAGTAAAAAGCATACTTAAAGAATTTAATTTAAAGCTTGCAGGTGTAAACCAGCATATTGGTTCTCTCTTCATGGAACCCGAACCATACATTGAAAGTATAAAATATATACTTGACATTGCAGAGCAATTTGAAGATCTGGACTTTATTGATTTTGGAGGCGGGTTTGGCATTCCTTATCGTAAGCAGGAGGGGCAGGAGAGATTAAATATATCGTATCTTGGGGAAAAACTTGATGAAATTATGAACCGTTGGACCGATAAGTACGGTAAAAAGGTGCTGTTTAAAATTGAACCAGGACGTTACATAGTAGCAGAATGTGGTGTGCTTCTCGGAACGGTTTACTCCCTGAAACAAAATAACGGAATATGCTTTGCAGGTACGGATATTGGATTTAATGTACTGGTACGTCCTGTCATGTACGATTCACATCATGACATAGAAGTATACAAGAAAACATGCAATACAGCTGCAGAGTATAAACCAATAACAGTAGTTGGAAATGTTTGTGAAAGTGGCGATATAATTGCAAAAGACAGACTTTTGCCTCAATTAGAGGAAGGTGACATCATAGGTGTCATGGATGCCGGGGCATACGGTTATTCTATGAGCTCTAATTATAATAACAGATTAAGACCTGCTGAAGTTCTTATTAAAGAGAACGGCACTGCAGTGCTTATAAGAAGAAGAGATACTCTTGAAGATTTGCTCAGAAACTATGAAATAAAATAAATCTTGACATGTTTTTACGATAAATCTATAATTAGTGTTAAATTGAATATTGTCGGATGAATGATGAGGGAGAGATGTTTTCACATGATATGTGGAACACACCGAAGGAGTTATACTCTCAGGTCATAGAAGACCTCATCAGGACGGACCTCTGGAGAGACCAATGTTTGGCGCCGAAGGGGCAAGGCTTTAATATACACATGTTTTATAAGCAGGAATAGTTGAGTTTATTTGAGCTGTATATAAAGCCATAATCTCTCAGGCAAAAGGACAGAGTTGTAAGAAGCCATATATTAGTGCTTTAGCATATGTTTATGTTTTTTTGGAGGTCAAACGTCTAACCGGTTTGACCTCTTTTGATAAATTAATAAAGTAATATACCTAAGCTTTAACAATGTTTTTTAAGATTAGCTAATGATTATTACATAGGGAGCGTTAAGTGTATTTTTATTTAATTCAGGAGGCGTGACAATATGCATAAAAAACTATTTATCCCTGGCCCGGTAGAGGTTAAGGACGATGTGCTCCAGATGATGTCACATCCAATGATCGGTCATCGCACAAAGGATGCATCAATTTTGCAAAGAAGCATTTCCGAAAAAATGCGAAAGTTAATGTATACAAAAGAGGAGATTCTTCTTTCCACTTCTTCAGGAAGCGGTCTAATGGAAGGCGCTGTTCGCTCGTGTACAAGAAAAAGAGCTGCTGTTTTTTCGGTAGGTGCTTTTGGTGATAGATGGTACAAGATGGCTGTCTGCAACGGTGTTCCGGCAGATAAGATAGATTCCGAGCCTGGTAAACCAACCACACCGGAGATGGTGGATAAAGTTTTATCAACAGGGAAATATGATCTCATAACTATTACACATAATGAAACATCTACAGGAATTATGAATCCGGTAGAAGAAATTGCCGAAGTTATGAAAAAATATCCGGAGGTTATCTACTGCCTTGATGCTGTCAGCTCTTTGGGCGGGACCAAAATTGAGGTAGATAAGCTTGGTGTAGATATATGCATAACTTCAAGCCAAAAATGCCTGGGACTTCCTCCAGGATTAGCAATATGCTCTTTCTCAGAGAAAGCTGTAGAAGCCGCCAAACAGGTAGAATTCAGAGGGCTATACTTAGATCTTCTGGAATTATATAATTATATCAAGAAAAAAGATTATCAGTATCCGTCAACACCTTCACTTTCTCATATGTTTGCTCTGGATTACCAGTTGGACAGAATACTTGAAGAAGGTTTGGAAAACAGGTTTGAACGTCATCGTAAGATGGCTGAAATTGTAAGAGCATGGGCAAAAGAGCACTTTGAACTTTTCCCTGAAGAGAAGTATGCGTCCAATACTCTGACAACAGTTAAAAATACAAGAAATATAAGCGTAGCTGAGCTGAACAAAAAGCTTGGCGAACGTGGATATATGATATCCAACGGTTACGGCAATTTGAAGGAGGTTACCTTCAGGATAGCCCATATGGCTGATACAACACCGGAAGAAATAAAAGAACTGCTTCAGGTTATTGACGAAATTCTTTTTTAGATATGGTTTAAGACTGAACATTAGGAGGGTTAAACATTGAAAATAATAGTCAATGAGCGGATTGCAGAGGAAGGTATACAACATCTGAGAGATTCAGGTTTTGAGGTAGATGTGAAATTAGGTCTGTCACATAACGAACTTCTTGAAATAATAGAAAATTATGATGCTATTATTGTCAGAAGCGTAACAAAGGTTAACGCTGAATTGATAGAGAAGGCAAAAAACCTGAAAGTTGTTGGTCGTGCCGGCAATGGCATTGATAATATTGATGTTGAAACATGTACAAGAAAGGGTATTATTGTAGTAAATACACCTGAAAGTAATATAATGGCTGCTGCTGAGTTGGCTGTAGGTCTTGCTTTCTGTGTTTTCAGAAATATACCCCAAGCTAATGCTGCCGGCCGCAGAGGGGATTTCAGAAGGAACTTGTTTATTGGCAATGAACTGGATGGCAAAGTTGCCGGTATTATAGGATTGGGCAGAATAGGTTCTATTGTCGCTACCAAATTAAAAGGCTGCAACATGAAAGTAATTGCTTATGACCCGTATATAACTGACGAGAAGTTTAAGAAATACGGAGTTCAAAAGTGTGAGACGCTTGAAGAACTGCTAAGAAAATCAGACCTGATCACTATTCATACCCCCAAGACAGCCGAGACTTATGGGATGATAGGAGAGAAAGAACTGGCAATGTGCAAGGAGGGTGTGCGAATTGTAAATGCTGCAAGGGGCGGACTTGTGAATGAGAAAGCGCTTTACGATGCAATAAAGTCAGGCCGTGTGGCAGGGGCAGGCATTGATGTCCTCGATCCGGAGCCGGGTTATGATAAAAAACCGGAAGAACAGGATTATAAGAATCCACTTCTTGAGCTTGATAATGTTGTTATTACACCTCACCTTGGAGCGTCAACAAGGGAAGCGAACTACAATGTCGGTACATGTGTAGCAGAACTTGTAGCTGATGCTCTGAACGGTAAAATGGTTGCAGCTGTAAATATGCCGCCAATGAAGCATACTGATCTTTCTGAGCTCAAACCATATCTTGAAATAGCTGAGATGCTGGGTAAGATATACTATCAGACTGAAAAAGATACTGTTCAGAAGATTGAAATTATTTATAGCGGTGATCTGGCAGACAAAGAGACAAAAGTTATAACACTGTCTGCTCTTAAAGGCTTCCTTGATCCTATAATAAAGGAAAAAGTCAACTATGTAAACGCTGAGCTTATGCTTAAAAACATGGGTATACAGCTTACTGAAAGTACAAATTCCAATCTTGACAAGTACACTAACCTTATAACATTGAAGTTTATAACAAAGACCAAGCAGCTTTCCGTATCCGGCACAGTGTTTGCAAAGGAAGAGATAAGAATTGTAGACTTCTTTGGATATAAACTTGATTTTGAACCTACACCTTATATTATTGCTATCCAGAATATTGACAAACCCGGCATAATCGGACAGATAGGTACAATTCTTGGGGCAAGCGGCATAAATATAGCAGCAATGCAATGGAGCAGAAACAGAAAAGGTGAAAAGGCAGTTGCTTTTGTAAGCGTAGATTGTGAGGTAAGTGACGAGGTATTGGAATTACTCAGGAATATTAACGGTGTGCTTAAGGCTACAATGATAAGATTCTGATAAAAGATAAAGTTTAGATAAAAGAATAGTTTCTGAAAGCGAACCGACTTCCAAAAGCTGGATATTTTGGTCTAACTGTTGGAGGTCGGTTCATTTATGTTACCTCTTTCTTTTTTCCTTATTTTATACTTCTGCATTCCAGATAATATCTCTTTTCATTGGCTTCTCCCATTGAGAAGGTCTTTCGTGGAAGAGCACCTTCCATTATAACCGTTTTAAAAAGGTCATGTTTGTTCATAGACGGAAGAAAGAATCCTATATTGTTTTCCTTGCTGCCGAGACGCATAACTATATCTTCACCATGGATATAGTCAACCTTAACGCCGGCATATCTGGATATCAATGAATCAAGTAAGGATTGAAGAGTACCTACTTCCAGATTATGCGCAGGATTTTTAACCTTTATCGCTCCATACACACAGGATGTAACGAAGGGTATTACATGAGTGTCGGTACTGCTTTTCATACTTTTTAAATTGGATTCCATTGAACTTTTGTCCGCATATTCTACTATTTCAAGTTTTGATCCAATGGACAATTCTTCAAAATGTTCCCGTATGTAAGTCATGAATGTATTGTAGCCTATACCGAAAACAACTCTATGAATAGGCTCAAATACAATGCCTTCATCATGTACGTTGCATACTTCAACAAGCGCGAATCTGGCCGGATGACAGGATTTTTCAGATTCGGACAGGGATGGCTTTATATTTTCCCAATGAGCCTTTGCTGATGCAAGAGAATGATTTCCGTCGCCAACAGCGAAAAGGAGAGTATCACTATTGCCTTTGGTGCGGGCAAGCTGCTCAAAAGCTTGAAGTATAGAAATAATTGTATCTTCATCAGTTATTCTGTAGCCTCTTATATGCCCTCCATTCAGCATGAGATCAAAATCGTATATTTTATCTAGATACTTTTTCTTATCAGCTAAAGGTTCAATAACTGTTTTTTTATCGTCATCTATTAACAGCATTATATGTGGTAATTCTATAGAGGCATTTTCCCTTATTTTTACTCTGGGAGGAATACGTTCAAGTACCGTACCTTCCGTTGCCCTTATAAGGGATTTTGAGCCCTTATGGTAGTCGTACTTTTCCAAATCCACTGCGAGAACCAGACCTTTTCTCATGTTGGTACTGGAGGTTTCTCTTTCAAGATATATAAAGCATGGCCCCTGTGAACTCAAAATATTATTTTCCAGGTATTCTTTCATTTTATTATTTATAGCCTTAATCCTGTCTTCCTGATTTTCTTCTTCAAGAAATATTTCAGGAAATATGAGCCGATATGTGGAAGGACTGTCTCCCACAATGCTTTCCACTTCATTCCAGTAATTAAGCTCTGAAGTATATTGATCGCATGCAACAACTGACCATTTAGTCATATCTATGTTTTCGGCCGGAAGTAAAATTTCCGGTATATGAATTCCTAAATTTGTAAACCTGTTTATAATTGCATTGTTCATTGTTACTTCTCCTGAATTTATATTTTTACATAAATTTTATATGAATATGTAATTATAGTCAAACGCCATAAAACGAATTTTTTTACCTTGATAAAGCAATAATAATAATAATTCCAGGCGAAGTTATATATTTATGTTTGACAGGAAAGGAAACGCACAGTTGAACAAATACAGTGAGGTTGTAGGACTACCTGTTATATGCTCCGATAATGGTAAATTAATTGGAATAATAAGAAATATTATTTTTAATCTTGACACAAGAACGGTAGAGGCATTTGTGCTTGAGAAAACCGGTTTGGTAAACAGCCGCAAGGTATTATACTTAAAAGATGTAGTAAGGCTGGGAAAAGATGCAGTTATTATTGAAAATGATAATTGCACAATTTCCTGGAAAGAAGCTAAAAGTCTTGTTTTGAGAAATGAAAATACTTTGGCGGGATTTAGAGTGTTTTCCAGATCGGGCAAAGAAATGGGTATTGTAAAAGACGTCTTATTTGATTATAAAACTGGTCTGATTGAAGGAGTTGAGCTATCAGACAGCTTGTTCAATGACTTGATGAATGGAAGAAATATTCTCCCCCTGTTTGGAAAAGTTGAATTCGGAGAGGATATTATCCTTGTTGATAACGAAGCAGTAGAGGAAATGACAAACACAGGTGGGGGAATTAGAAATAAGTTTTTTAATGAAAAGATGTCTACTTAACTCAAATTGTTTATGGAAAATATATTGATAAAGGAGTGTTGATTACAATATGCAGAATGGTTTTGCAAAAGGATTAATCATTGGAGGACTTATTGGGGCATCGGTCAGCATGGCCATGAATAATGGAGGAATGAAAAGTAAGACAAGGAAAAAGTTAATGCGGACCGGCAGAAATATGATGAGAAAGTCCGGCAATATAATTGCAGATATGATGGATGTATTCAGATAAAACCCAATTGATTCCGCAAAAGGAGTTTATAGCTCTCAAATCCTTGTAAAGACTGAGCTGATAAAGGTTCAGTCTTTACTGATTTTATGCAAACATAAAGGATTAAGGGGGAACCGGATGACCCAGAAAAGAAAAATATTCGTTTATGTGTCATTGACCGTTTTAGCAGCGGCAATACTTTTATTTATATATATTTACAGAAAGAAAATAGGTAAAATCATTTCACCTTTTCTCATGGCTGTTATTATAGCATACCTCATTAATCCTGCCGTTGCCAGATTAGAGAAAAGGAAAATAAAAAAGAGGACGGCTGTTATATTTATATATTTAGCCTTTACTATGATACTGGCAGTTACAATAGTTTTTATTGCTCCGGAATTTGTAAATAATGCAAAAGAGCTGGCAAATACTTTGCCGGAAATAGTGTCGGACTATCAAAAAATATTTTCAAGGTTCATATCGTCAATACAATCCAGCGCTTGGTCTGCAGATATAAAAAATGCTATTTTTACCGGAATTGAAAATGAAGCAGCTGCAATTCAGACATACGTCAGAGAATTTTTGCAGAAGGCAGTTGAAGTATTGATAGGTACAGCATCAATATTTGTTGATCTTTTATTGGCAATGGTAATTGCATATTATTTTATAAAAGACGCTAATTTTTTCAGAGATACCTTTCTTTCCCTGATACCGGGAAAATGGAGAAATGGTTTAATTGCTACGGGAAGAGAAATCAATGAGGTTATATCTAATTTTATACAAGGTCAGCTGTTAACAGCGCTTATCATAGGAGTTCTGGAAACCCTCGGACTTTTAGTATTAAATGTAAAGTATTCATTTGTATTGGGGCTTATAGGCGGGATTGCAAACATAATACCTTATTTTGGCCCTTTTATAGGTGCTATACCTGCAGTAGGGTTAGCCCTGCTGGATTCACCCATGAAAGCGGTATGGACTGCCCTTTTGTTTATTGTTGTCCAGCAGATTGATAATAATTTTATATCACCTAAAATTATAGAGGGAAGAGTTGGCTTACATCCTGTGACTACAATTATTGCTGTTCTGGCAGGAGGACAGTTCTTTGGTATATTAGGCATGATTTTTGCAGTACCTTTTACTGCAATATTGAAAATTGTATTAAAAAGGCTGGTTAATTCCATTGCAGCAGGTACATAACAAATTTGGCAATGAAAGTAGTAATGAAGGCAGGACAATGAGAATTTTTTACAATGTTATAATATATATGATATAGTATAATAGATAAGTGTTAGTATGAAAAAGTTAGAAAAAGAGAAAGCAAAAAGACAGAAAGCGAAAAGACAGAAAGCGGAATGTGGAAAGTTGGAAAGAAGAAATGAAGAAATTAAAAGGCAGAGGATTGAACGTTGATGGCAGAAGGTGAGAAAGCTGCACAAATTCAAGGAAATGGGAAGTATCAGTTATAGGATATAATGGCTGGGTATAGATATAATGAGTGCAAGTGAAATATGTGAAAGCAACACAGTTATAAAGAGGGGGGAAAGTATTGCTTAAACAGGATAATAATAGTTTAATAAAGGTGACTTTTAAGCATAACGGAGTTGAGAAACAATTTCCTGTGGGAATTTCTCTGCTTGAACTGGCTACGTCTTTTGAAGAGGATTTTATTTCACAAATTGTTGCTGCAAAGGTTGATAATGATTTAAAAGAATTGAACTACAAGCTGGATAATGACTGTACGGTACAGTTTATAGACCTTACCCATAGTGATGGAATAAGGATTTATAGAAGAAGCTTGTATTTTATTCTGGTTAAAGCTGTTTATGACCTGTTTCCTGATAGAAAGGTTGTCATAAATCACCCTATAAGCAAGGGAATGTACTGTGAGGTCGTAGGGGATACCAATCTAACAGAGGATGAAGTTAAAAAAATTGAAGACAGGATGAGAGAAATTGTTGATGAATGTATACCTTTTGAAAGGCGTGTAATGACAATTGAAGAGGCAAGGGAAATATTCATAAAGAGCGGAAGGCTGGATCGGCTGAGTGCAGTGGAGCACAGACAAAAGCCCTATGTTACGATATATAATTGTGGAGGATTCGAAGATTACTTCTATGGATACATGGCACCTCACACAGGATATGTAAAACTCTTTAGTTTGGAGTATTACGCCCCTGGCTTAATTCTCAGGTATCCTGAAAAAACAGACCCTTACAGGATTCCTGAATTTCAGCAACAACAGAAACTTTTCAATATTTTTTCAGAGTTTGGAAGATGGATACGTATACTTGAAGTTGAAAATGTTGGCGCTCTGAATGATATGATAAAGAAAGGCTGCATAGGAGAAATAATAAAAATAAATGAGGCTCTGCATGAGAAAAAAATTGCCCAAATTGCGGATATGATTACAGGAAGTAAAGACAACAAGCGAATAGTGCTTATTTCAGGGCCTTCTTCATCAGGAAAGACCACGTTTGCTCACAGGTTGGCAGTACAGCTTAGAGTAAACGGTAAAAGACCTGTGACTATTTCAATAGATGATTATTTCCTAAACAGAGAAAATACTCCCATAGATGAGGACGGAGAATATGATTTTGAAGCCCTTGAGGCTATAGACGTTGATTTGTTTAATAGCCAGCTTAATGATTTAATTAATTCCCGTGAAGTAGAAATACCTATATATAATTTTACCAAGGGCTGCAGAGAAAGCGTCGGTCGAAAACTGCAGATAGATGATGATCAGATTCTGATTATTGAGGGGATACACGGCTTAAATGAAAAATTGACAAGCAGCATACCAAGAGAAAGTAAATTTAAGATATATGTCAGTGCGCTTACATCAATGAACATAGACGATCATAACAGGATTCCAACAACGGATACCAGAATGATAAGGCGCATAGTCAGAGACCATAAATTTAGAGGAAGCAGTGCTCTTAGCACTATAAAGCGCTGGCCGTCGGTGCGCAGGGGAGAAAAAAAGAATATATTCCCGTATCAGGAAGAGGCAGATGTTATGTTCAATTCTGCAATGATTTATGAACTGGGAGTATTAAAGTCTTTTGCTGAGCCACTACTTGCGGAAATTGACAATTCCTATGAAGAATATTCTGAAGCTAAAAGGCTGATAGGATTTTTAAGCTATTTTTTGCCTATTGAACCAATGAGATTCCTCTGAATTCAATATTGAGAGAATTTATTGGCGGAAGCAGTTTTTATTAAATCAAATAAGGGGATGAGGCTTGATGCCTCATCCCTGAAAATTATTTACCTTCCGGTGTAAATGTAGCACAGTCTGTGTCATGTGTACTTGAAGCGTTCCTAGGCTGGACCTCTATCATTTCTGCAGCGCAGTGGTCACCATTCATGTAATAGTAACAGGTGTTTACAACACATTTAATGCCATTATTTGGCTGGCTCATTTTGTTTACGCGCATAAAAATACCTCCCTTGAGTTTAACTTTAATCTGAATACACTCATTAGTATCATTTAAAATTGTAAAAATTATTCTGGATTATACAGTCATATTAAACTATTTTTCTATGTGTTCAGTGATTTAATAGTTACAACTAACTATTCTCTCTATCAAAATTCTTTATTACACATAATTAATATAAATATTTTGTTGTATATAAATATTTTCTTGTATAAGCAAAAACTTTATAATATAATATTAATAAGTTGACAATACATTGATTTACTGTCGTGGTAATAATTATATCAATATCTTTATTATGGCAATTTCATCCTGGGTGTGTTGTAAAATAATTTATAAACGGGGGGAAAGGCTATGTCATATTTGCTGGGAATTGACATTGGAACATCAGGAACAAAGACAGTGTTGTTTGATGAGAAGGGGAATACTATAGCGAGTGCAACTGAAGAGTATCCTCTTTATCAGCCTAATGTGGGATGGGCTGAACAGGACCCTGAAGACTGGTGGAATGCCACATGTGTGACAATTAAAGCGGTGATTTCAAAAAGCGGAGTCAGCCCACAGGACATTAAGGGTGTCGGCTTATCCGGTCAGATGCACGGTGCGGTTTTGTTGGACAGTGAAAACAGAGTATTAAGAAAGGCAATAATATGGTGTGACCAAAGAAGCGCTGCAGAATGTGATGAAATAACGTCAAAAATAGGTAAGGAGAGGCTTATTGAGATTACTGCCAATCCTGCCCTTACAGGCTTTACTGCCTCTAAGATACTGTGGGTGAGAAACCATGAACCAGAAATTTATGAGAAAGTCAGAAAAATATTACTGCCAAAGGATTATGTGAGATTCAGGCTCACAGGAGAATTTGCTACTGAAGTTTCTGATGCAAGCGGAATGCAGCTTATGAATATACCCGAAAGAAGTTGGAGCAGTGAAGTACTGGAAAAGTTAGAAATAGATAAAAGTTTTCTTGCCGATCTGTATGAATCTCAGGAAGTAAGCGGAAAAGTCAGCAGACAGGCAGCAGAGCTGACAGGCCTCGCAGAAGGTACACCTGTAGTAGGAGGAGCGGGTGATCAGGCGGCAGGAGCTGTAGGAAACGGTATTGTAAGGCCGGGAGTTATATCCTCTACTATCGGTACATCAGGTGTAGTTTTTGCATATTCAGAGAAAGTGAGCATTGATCCGAAAGGAAGAGTTCACACTTTCTGTCACGCAATACCTGACACATGGCACATCATGGGAGTAACCCAGGGAGCAGGTCTGTCGCTGAAATGGTTCAGAGATAATTTCTGCTATGAAGAGAAGAGAGTTGCCGAGCTAATGGATATAGATCCTTATGTACTTATGGATAAGGAAGCAGAGCAGGTTGACGCGGGATGTAACGGTTTAATCTATCTTCCATACATGATGGGTGAAAGAACTCCGCATCTTGACCCGGATGCAAGGGGTGTCTTCTTTGGATTGTCAGCAAAACATGGAAAGCAGGATATGTTAAGAGCAATAATGGAAGGTGTTACATATAGCCTGAGGGATTGCCTGGAGATTATTAAAGAAATGAAAGTACCGGTGACTGAAGTAAGAGCCTCAGGCGGGGGTGGAAAGAGCAAACTCTGGAGACAAATGCAGGCTGATGTATTTAATGCAGACATAGCCACCATCAATTCAAGTGAGGGACCTGCACTGGGGGTTGCGCTTCTTGCAGGTGTTGGCACAGGTGTATATGATAGTGTGGCACAGGCATGCGAAGCTGCAATAGAAGTAAAAAGTATTCAGAAATCAAACAGTGATATGTATGAGAAGTATAATAAATTCTATAAAATATACAGACAGTTGTACAATTCTCTGAAACAGGACTTTAAAGATCTTGCTTCAATTGTAAACGTGTGAGGAGGAAAATACTATAGTAAGAACAGGTAACAACAGGTTTTTAAAGGAATTCAATGAGGCAGGCGTATTAGACTTAATACGCCTGCATGGCACTATTTCAAGAGCAGAAATATCGAATTTTACAGGCCTGTCACCAACTGCTGCCGGCAAAATAGTATCTTCTCTTCTTAAGAAAGGATATATACATGAGATAGGTGAAGGGCAGTCCAGTGGTGGAAGAAGACCTATTCTTCTGGAATTGATGCCGCGCTCATTCTTTTCGATTGGTGTGGACCTGGATATAAATGGAATAAGATTCGTCATTATTGATATTACGGGCTCTGTTATTTATCAGTCATTTTATCCGTTTAACGGAACAAATATGAATAAATCTTTTTCTGATGTTATCAGAAAGGTAAAGGATATATCTGAAAAAGCAGCATATGATTTAAAAATAGCTCCTGAAAGAATACTTGGGATTGGTATTTCCATTCCAGGTATAATTGATACAGAAAACAAGAAAATTATTTCTGCCCCAAACATG
>ENA-OWPA01001722-OWPA01001722.1-bioreactor-metagenome-genome-assembly--contig:-NODE-1722-length-12873-cov-4.773054_pt1 | contig 12873 bp, 14 predicted proteins | sample MGYA00238139_ERZ651803 | MGnify/ENA primary metagenome ERZ651803 (study PRJEB26909, sample SAMN07631231) | bioreactor metagenome | isolation source: Switchgrass digestor | place: USA: Dartmouth...
TGGCACTGGAGGACCTGTCCAAGCGTCAGATTGTCGACCTGGATGAAGAGCGCAAGGCACAGATGGTAAGCAACCTGCTTGTCGTGCTGTGCGCGGACCGCAGCCCGCAGCCCATCGTCAACACGGGCTCCCTGTACTAGGCAGAGGGACCTCCGTTGGCTCAGAAGAAATCATTCTTACTAAGAACCGATCCGAAGCTGTTTGCCGCCCTCGAAAAATGGGCCGCAGACGAGTTTCGCAGCGTGAACGCGCAGATTGAGTTTCTGCTTCGGCAAGCCTTGAAGGAGGCCGGCAGGCTCAAACCGCCCGAGGATGAGGAGGGCGACCGGCAACCCTGAGCTGAGGGCGCTCGTCCGGCCGCTCCCACAAGATTGGTAGAGACGGAGGTGAAAGGAATCGCCAGACCTGTGTACGCATACGGGGTGGTCATCCTTCCGCCGCCCGACCTCTACCGGGAGTTAATGAAGCTCCGCAAGGGGAACCCGCTCTTTCGTTCGGTGGTTCCGCCGCCGCACATCACCGTGAAGTCGCCCTTTCTGTTCCGGCAGACGGGCGCCCGGGTGGTGGAGCAGCTGGAAGCCCTCTGCGAAGAGTGGGAGCCTTTCGAGATCCAGTTGGGTGGGTTGGGGGTTTTCCAGGACTCGATCCTCTATGTGCAGGTTGAAAAGTCGGAGGATCTGGAAGCGCTTCATCTGGATATCGTCGACGCGCTGGATGGCTTCGTGGAAACCCTCTCAGACCGGTTTGACGGCGACCAGTACACGCCTCACCTGACCCTTGCGAACCGCCTGGAGCCGGAGGAGTTGGCCGAACTCCGGCGGCAGCTGGCCGGGGTGCGCCTGCGCCGGCGGTTTGTGGTGGACCAAATCCACCTACTGCGGGGTCGGGGGCGGTGGGACATCACGCATTCGTTTCGTTTGGGACCCCAATAAAGAAAGCGACCCGGGCGCAGTGCCCGGGCCGCTTTGCCTTTCGCTCAAGCCCAAAAGGTATGGCCAAGCCACCAGCCCAGTGCCAGCAGGATGATCAGCGCAACCAGTTCAGCGGCAGCCCGCTCGCCAATATCCAGCCGGTCTTTCTCCCGGTCTCGCCCCCGGATAACGGCCAGTGCAGGCCCCACTGTCATGACTACGACGATGTAGGTCACCGTCATCGGCCACTTCAGCACCGCAAAGAGGGCCCAGGCCGCTGCCACCGAGGCGACAAAACTGAGGCTTGTGATCACCAGGATCTCGTACAACAACCAGTTCAAGGCGCTTCCTCCACCCTGCGGGACGATCTGGCATCGAGTCGTTTCAGTCCGTATCCTCTGCCTATTGTACCTCCCATGGCGGAAAATTGGGAGTGTACAGTTTACCTCCCGGCCAGCCTGAGTGCTGGCCTGTGCGACAACAGGCAGGGATGAGAATTCGTCCGACTCTCGGGTTCACCCTGTCATATTCCGAGGTGAAGGATATAAAGCTCCCCTCGGGCACCGATCACCTCACCGGCATAGGATGCCAGACTTCGCAGCGAAGTGACCAGTTCGTCACGATCTGCGCGAAGGGTCTCGTATTCGCCGCCGCTGGCACCTCCCTCACTGGTCGATACCCACGGCCCTCGCAGTGTCAGTGTTTCGGGACCGCAGGCAAAGAGGTCGGCCCAGGCGCCGAACACGGTGCGAGCCACCAGTGCCCCCTGATGGTCGATCACCGTGGGACCCCAGCGATCCAGCCCCTGAAACCTTTCGCCGCGGGCAGCAAGAATCGTCGGGATCCACGACAGCGTGTCCCACATGTAGTCGATCAGATCGTCATGAAGCTCCACACCACCGGGTGCACTGACGAATGCAGCATAGTCAGAGTAGTCATGTTCAGCTTTCCGAACCAGATAGAACTGGTGGTTTAAGGACACCGCATCATCACCATCTTTCCTGCGATCCGCCATCGACCCCCTCGGCACAACGGAAATCGCCCCGGCGTGCAGCAGTGCGAGCGCAGGCTGGCTGGCCTCTCCCCGGCTGCGGGAGCCGCCCTGGGGGTGCGTCTGCAAGCCGGGCCTCGCCCGAGCCTTCATGCTGAGGCGGCTCACAGTGCGTTCAAACCCGGAGGGTACGCCACCTTTCCTCGGATCAGCTTCGCCAGACTCGCCGGACGCCGCAGCCCGAAGCCTTAGACGCCGGCAAAAGCCGCCGGGTACACCACCTTTCCCCGGATCTGCTTCATCTGGCTCCAGTCCCCGGCCCAGACCATGAAGACTTCGTCCCGCACGCTGAAAGGTGGATATATGCCGAACCGGCTGGCAGGCTGAAACCCAAAGCGAGGGTAGTAGTCCGGATGGCCGAGCACCACTACAGGTTCGCTGCCCCGGCTGGCGCAGGCAGCCAGGCCTTCGGATACCAGGCGCGAGCCGATCCCCTGCCGCTGATAAGCCGGTAACACCGCCAGAGGAGCCAGCGCCAGGGCCGGATGCACCATTTCACCGTCCCGAATTTGAATCCTGCTAAACAGGATGTGCCCCACCAGGTCACCGTCAAGTTCTGCCACCAGCGAAAGCTCAGGCACAAAGGTATCTCCTTGCCGCAAGGCATCTACCAGGCGGCCCTCGTTTGGCCGTCCGAATGCTTCGAAGTGAATGCGGTAGATGGCTTCAGCCATCGCCGGTGTCTCAGTGCCAATCTTCAGCATAGCTGCATGTCTCCTTCTGAGCGCTCTGGAATGCCTGGTCGATTCCGTGATGCCAGCCAGACGGCCACCTGCAGTCAGCTTGCCGCCTGGCGCTCCCTGTCTGCGCCCCATCTGCTCCTGTGATGCGCCCCAGCCGCTCTCCCTGCTGTTATCCAGATGCTTTGCGCCGCTCTTCGCCCGGCTTCAGGCCCTTCACCAGCCGTCTCCTGTCTGCTTCGCCGCTCCCCTGTTTTTCCACCAGCCCTTTCTCAGCTGTCGCCGTCACGTTTTCTGCCTTGTGGATGTGGCTGCACTTCTCCATCTAGACCGTTTGAGACTTCGCTTTGCAGCCAAGTTTTCCCCGTAGAACTCATGCCAAAAGGGTGAAGGCCAAATGGGCTGCGAACGCACCCAAATGCGCTCCGTGAGACTTCCCACAGTCGCCAACGCGCACGCTCACTGGGTTGGCACCGCTGAACTCATCAGCTTGAGACTTGGGAGGCGAGCAAAGTCGTACTTATTCCAGTTTAGCCCACCAGGCGCCGGTTCCTTTCCCCCTCACGGGATTCAAATCAACAGATTGAGCGGTTCCGCCAGGTCCTAAGGCTCAACCCACCGATTTCGACCGGCAAAAGCATGCCCCACAACCCCCAGTGGGGCCAGTCGCCTGGGATATGTCGCCACACGGTCGTGTGCGTTCGACAATCGCTGAGATTCGTATTGATGTCAAGGATAACCGGTAACAGACATCGAAAGGCCCCCTGCCACCACCGCAGGGGGCCGCATTCTGAAAGGAATGGCTGCCAGGGGCCTCGAGGGATGCGCATTCCACCTATCCATTCTCTTGAGCGCTCGCCTTGGTGGGGTGGATTGTGCCAAAAGGATGTTCCGGCGGTGCGTAGATTACGTAGACCTTGAGAGGCGTACTGCCCGTGTTGATGAGGTTATGCCACTTTCCGGCAGGAATCATGATTGCGTAGTCATCGTAGACCATCTGCTGAAAATCGATCCGATCTCTGCTGTCCCCCATCTGGACAAGACCTTGCCCCTGTTCAACTCGTATGAACTGATCGGTGTTCGGATGGACTTCCATGCCGATGTCTTCACCAACACCGATGCTCATCAGAGTCACTTGAAAATGTTCCCCGGTCCACAAAGCGGTACGGAAGGTGTTGTTCTGCCTGGCAGCTTGGTCGATGTTCACCACAAAAGGTTGTCTTCCGTGGTCTCGCAGACGGGCTGGGTTGTGATACGAGTTCCAGTTGGGATTCCATCCGCCGGGGTTCCAGTAATACGGGTTATGCCACGGGTAGACCGGTTTACGGTACACAGTCAAGCTCCTCTCACCCGGTTTGGTCTCATCTTATGTATCCAGCCAGTCGGGTGAACATAAGCTGACTCGCGGAGGACCAGGAAACCCGGCCCAGAATCCTCAGAGCGCCACAACCTCACAAACGGTAAGTACGTTGCCCTGCACAGTGAACCTGATGTCAAACCCCGCAAATGTGAGGCCGTAGACCCGCTCCGGGTCTTTCTGATAGGACGGCCTCGGGTCAAGAGCTAGAACACCCAAGAGGGCCTCCCGACGCTCTTCCGGAATCAGGCGGAGCAGTTCCGAAGGGAACTTCACCTCAAGGCGAACATCCTTCAAGTGCTCGGTGTAGCCCCCACGGGCCTCCGGATGCGCGTCGGAATCGGGAAGGTAAGGCTTGATGTCGTAAATCGGGGTGTTATCCATGAGGTCCACGCCGGAGACGTGCAGGACCGGCCCCAGTTCGGGATGCATTTCGATGCCCTCCAGCTGCACACACGAAAGCCCAACAGGATTCGGCCGAAAGGGCGACCGACTGGCAAAGACGCCCACTCTGGTATTCCCACCCAACCGGGGAGGTCGGACCGTCGGAGACCATGTCTCCCGCACTGCCTCGGAAAACTCCCAGATCAGCCAAATATGAGAGAATCCCTCCAACCCCCGCAGGGCATCGGGATTGCGATACTCCGGCTCAAAGATGATGAGGCCTCTCAGAGCCCGAACCAGTCCACACTGACGAGGCACCCCGAACTTGGTGGGAAGATCGGTGCGGATGCGGGCAATGACTTTCATAAGGCGACCTTCAGAACGGTTCGCTCCGTCGCGTTCGTGGTGTTGCTCTTCTTGAGCAGCCATGTCCAATCACCTCATTCCCCGACGAATCAGTGCGGCCAAGCACGACCTGACTCAGCCGAAAACAACCTTTGTCTGTACCGCTGACCTGCATTCGTCACAGGTCTCCAAGAACGGCGGGACTCCCCGCAAACGCCCATTCCATCTACTGATTTTGGACACTTATCTCGCTCAACGCCCTCTTTACCAGCGGCAAAGCTATGTGCAGCGCCTTGAGGTTCTGCGTCAGCATCCTGTGCTGCCAACTCCCCTCAGGCACCTTTTCCCGTGCTTTCTCGGACTTGCTGATTAAAGAAGCGATAGGGGCAAGGGCTTTTTCCAAGTCCTCTTTGGTATGAGAATCCGCAACATTACCCTCCGCCAATTCTTTTGATATCAGTGCCGAAGCTACTTGCAGCGCCTTGATCCTGTTCACTTGCAGCGTGTGCTGAGGAGTGCCTTCCGCAAACTTCACCCTTGCTTTCTCGGCCTTGTGAATGACTGAAGATATAGCCTCGAGTGCCTCCTCCATCTCTTTCCTTCCGAATTCTCCCATGTGCAGCGTCTCCTCCAGGAATGTTGCATCCAAGATGCCTGTCTTTTTCCTGCACTGCTGCTTAAGTCCATGATTCTCTTGGGGAAGGTTCTGGATGTGCGCAATCCTGGCCCTCCGGACCAAATGTACGGCACGATTAAAAACCTGCCCCCTGATCAGTGGTCCCCACCACTGCAGGATGGAATCACATGAGAGACTGCTCCCTGATAGGGTAACCAGCACAGGCACACGCACTGTGCTGTACCTCCCCTACACGCACCCCGCGGTTCTGACGATACCACATGCTGCCGCCACAGTCAGCGCAGGCCAGAGAACTTGCCAACAGATGCTTCGCGCCCTTCAACTGTTGGCACAACCGCCTGCTCATCATGGTCTGAACTGCCCAAGCGACAAGGGGAAATGAACCCCCGCTGCTCAGCCGGCGGCGTCAACCACGACACTCCTGGAACGCTCGCCATAGTACACTGCGAACCCACTCCGACACTCAGTGTTCCTGTTCCGGTCAGAACTTGGCAATCCTCAATTGCGCCCCAGCTGGTGTCGGTGCCCCCCGACTTGTTGAAACGAGGGGCATCACCCGTATAGGTGTGCCCCTCGCCTTATCGACTATTGAACTTCCGATCACCAGCATGGTTGATAATGTACTCCTACCCGGTCAGAGCGCAGCCGTCACAGTCATTTGGACTCAAGAGCGTCCGGGTGTGCGCCTACCACCCCTCACGGGTCACTTTCTTTCATCGCCCGTACCAGCCGAACCTGATCTGCCGTTACCAGCCGCTCTAAACGGATCACTGCCGATCAACTGCCGGAGTGACGTGATGGACTCGTCAGGACCTTCTCAGATTGGACGGAGCCACAGCGAAAGATCGACGCGAGCAGCCTCCTTGTGATACGGCGATGATGCTTAAGGTTGTCGAGTAGCGATCAACGGCCCCGCACCTTCTCCACACGCGCCACGCACTCCACGTGAGACGTGTGCGGAAACATATCGACCGGCTGGACCTCCACAGTTCGATAACCGAGTTCCGCCAGGATGGCCAGATCTCGCGCCAGGCTCGCCGGGTTGCACGACACATAGACAATTCGCTCCGGTCCCATTTCGGCCATGGCCTCCAGTACCGGCCGGTCGCAGCCTTTCCGAGGCGGGTCCACCACGATGACGTCCGCCTGAACTCCTTCTCGGGCCAGGGCCGGCATCTCCTGGGTTGCGTCGCCGCAGACGAAGCGAACGTTGCTAATGCCATTCCGCTGTGCATTCTCCCAGGCGTTTTCAACAGCAGGCGGAACCACTTCCACCCCGATCACTTCCCGAGCCTGGCGGGCCAGGAATAGGGAGATCGTGCCGATGCCGCAATAGATGTCCAGCACCGTCTCCTGCCCCGTCAGTGACGCGTACTCCAGCGCCTTGCTGTACAGCACCTCCGTCTGCGCTGGATTCACCTGAAAGAAGGAAACCGGCGAAATCGCAAAGCTGAGGTCGCCGATTCGGTCGATGATGTGATCACGGCCGGCAAGTACCCGATTCTCCCGGCCCAGCACCACGTTGGTCCGCTCAGCGTTGATGTTCTGAACTACGCTTACCAGCGCAGGTATGCGCTTCGTCAACTCTGCTGCGATCTGCTTGCCCCTGGGGAAAGCTGGCCCGTTGGTCACCAGCACAGCCATCGCCTCACCAGTGTGCCGGCCCACCCGTGCGAGCACGTGCCGAAGGACCCCCTTGTGGGTCCTTTCATCGTATATGGGCACCCTGAAGCGCTGGGCCAGATCCTTCACCGCCCGCATGATTTCGTTTCCCAGCGGATGCTGAATCTCGCACTGGTTGATATCAATAATCCGGTGTGTACCAGGTGCGAAGAAGCCTGCAATCACCCTACCGCCGCCGGTGCCCAGGGGGAACTGCGCCTTATTCCGATACCGCCAGGGCTCGTCCATCCCCAGGGTCGGATGGACCGGTACGTCCTCCAGTTTGCCCAATCGCCTGAGAGCCTCCACCACCTGCTGCCGCTTCAGGTCCAGCTGTACCGGGTAAGCAATCTGCTGAAGTGGGCAGCCGCCGCACTGCCCCACCACCGGGCAAGGAGGCACAACCCGACTGGGAGAGGCCTTTATTACCCGTTGGAGAGCGGCCCTGGCGTAGTTCTTTTTCACTTCCGTAACGGCTGCCTCGACCTGATCGCCGGGCACGGCTCCGGGTACAAAAAGCGTGAACCCCTGATGTCGGCCCACGCCTTCGCCGCTGTGCCCGAGACCGTCAATCGTCAGAGAGACCAACTGCCCCGGCTTCAGGGGCTGAACGTTATCCATAGTATTCATGCCCATAGTCTACCACACGACCTGTTGGTAAAACAGGAGTACCACATACCTCTAAATTGCTGAAACCGATGCCAACTAGAAGGTGGATTTCCTTGGTTATCGAATTAGTAATTGGCTATTGATATTGCTTGCTTATTTTCTTAATCTCTGGAGGCGGTTCTTCTGGAACGGGCCGCTAACGCACTGGGCGCCTACCTGGCCGCCCAGTTAGGACTGGACGAAGAGAAGCAAGAAGTGGTTGCCTTCGGCGCACTGGCGCTCCTGCAAAACGGCGCCTCGGTCGTGCTTCTGTTGCTACTGGCACTCTCGACCGGTCTCCTCCCGGAGGCGGCTGCAGCGCTGCTGACCGCCGGCGTGCTGCGCCATGCAACTGGGGGCACACACCTGCAGACCCCCCTCCGTTGCGTCTTAACCACAGCACTAGGCTTCTGGGCAGGGGGCTTTGTGGGTTATCTCCTGGTCCAAGCACTTGCGGATCAGGCAGCGGCGGTCACCTTGGCCATCTGCACAGTGGCCTGGGGTCTCTGGGTTATCCACCGGTGGGCCCCTGTAGAGGCAGAAACGCGCCCTCTCAGTTCAAAGCACAAGGCGTACCTCCGGAGGCTCAGCCTCCGGCTTGGCTGGTTAGTATCCATCGTCCTCGTCGGAGGTGCGTTTTTTCGCACGTGGTGGTGGGCACCGGGCCTCATCGGTTTTTCCATTCAGTGCATCAGCTTGACGCCTCCGGGGCATAGGCTTACTCGCATCATCGATTGCCTATGTAGTCGGCTCCAGGGGAGGTGACTTTGCATGAAGAAGATCACCCTCGGTGCTCTGGTCAGCCTGCTGACCGTTCTGGCTACCGCCAGCGTAGCTGGCGCTTGCTACTGGGGCTGGTACCAACCACGCGTTCCGAAGTCGCTGGAGCGTTAGTCTCTCTTAGCCCCCTATAGTCGTGCCCCGGGGCGTCATCATCTTTTTCGCCCAAATCGAGGTGAACAATAGCCTTGGCATTTTATGTAATTACGATCTTGTTCTTAAATGTTCCTACCAGCATACTTGCTACGTATGCGGGCCTGGGCCTCCTGCAATCCCGCCAACCAGTGACCAGGATTCTGCTGTGGGGAACCTTGCCCGGCTTGGTGATGCCGCTGCTTCGGGCCATTCCTCCTTTTGGTGTTCACGTTCCGCTCGGTGTGCTCATTCATGTGCTGATCCTTCGCTACCTTACCCGCGCCAAGTGGTCTATGTGCCTGCTGGGTTCCCTGCTGCCCAACCTGCTCATGGTGATTGCCGAAGGGCTGGTTTCGGTTCCGATCATCTATGGCATGATGGGCTTGTCGTTGGCGGAAGGACTGCAGAACCCTTGGATCACAGTGGCTGGCGGTTGGATGTCAAACGTGTTTATCGTCCTTATGTGCATCTACTTCTACTGGAGAAACCGGTCGGGGGGCGCCGTAGATGCGTAATTCCCAACCCAACGACCGCTATGTGTGGCTCGTGTGCTCCGTGCTTCTCGCCGGTTGGGTTGTTGCCGTTCTCGCCAACTTCGGTCTCCGCGATACTTGGAAGGCGGTGCCTGTCTCAGAGAATGGGTGGCCTGTATTGTACAGGCTTTTGCTGCTGGTAGCCATTCTGGTCTTGGCGATAGTCGTTCTTGCCTTCTTCGTTTTCCACATGGCCTCCAAAGAAGCCGCGAAGCAGGCCATCTCGGAGCGTCACTATCGTTTTGCTTTGGAAGAAGTCTATCGCGGGACCCTCCAGGCCCTTACCACTGCCCTAGACATGAAAGACGGCGACACGTACGGTCACAGCCGGCGGGTGATGGGCTACAGCCTTGCCATAGGCCGACGCATGGGCTTGGACTCCCGTGAACTTCAGATGCTGGCCTGGGGCGCCCTCCTCCACGACTTGGGCAAAATCGGAATCCGCGATGAAATTCTGTTGAAGAAAGGGCCGCTTACTCCCGAAGAGCGGGAGATTATGAACTCACATGTTGATATCGGCTACCAAATGGTCCGGAATATTCCCTTCTTAACCCGGGCAACCAGTGTGATTCGCTACCACCACGAACGTTATGATGGCACAGGGTATCCCGACGGACTGGGCGGTGAAGGGATCCCACTGCTGGCCCGAATTTTCAGCGTGGCCGACGCTTATGATGCGATGACTTCCTCCCGTCCCTACCGCCCAGCACCATTAGACCACGCCACCGCCCTACAAGTGGTTCGGAACGGAGCAGGCACCCAGTTCTGTCCGAAGGTGGTGGACGTCTTTTGTCAGATTCCCGAAGAGGAACTGCTGGGAATTCGCGATATCAGCTTTACCCCGCTGGACGATATAGGAGCCCTGGTTCGGGAAGACATGGAGACAGACTACCCTACCCCGAGCTTCTATCGGGATAGCTTGACAGGCACCCAGAATCGGGCGGCCTGGGAAGCGAAAAAATCTGAAATGACTCTGGTCCGCGGCAGGGCGCTTGGTACCGTCGTCTTTTTGGACGTCGACGGAATGAAACAGGTGAATGACAACTATGGTCACCTCTCCGGGGATCGGATCCTCTCCGACCTGGGAACGAGACTCGTGCAGTTGACGCCGGATGCATACCGGGTAGGGGGCGACGAGTTTATCCTTTGGTTCCCGTCAGAGAACTGGACGAAAGATACCGCTATAGCCCTGGCGGATGCGCTGCACCTCTTTGCAAACTACTGGAAGCAGATTTGGCCCACCGTTTCGGTCAGTTGGGGCGTCTGCAGTGCGGATCACAACTCAACCAATCTGGAGGAACTGGTTCGGGAAGCGGATGCGGAGATGTACCGGCTCAAGGCCAAACGGCGGATGAGTTAACCCCACTCCAAGCTCCTGTTGGAAGTGGGGCTTTTTGCTTTGGTGCACTGCTGCCCGCATCCATCACCACCAGCATCAGACACGCCCTGTTGCGCCGATTTCACCGAAGGCTGACTCCAAGATAATGAGTCTCCCGGCGCTCGCATCCAGCTTCACCATCACGCCTAAGGGCAGCGTTACACGATGAGAGCCGTGACCGCTGGGGAAACCGTAGAGAACCGGGATGCCCAAGGGTGCCAACAGTTCCTCAAGAACCTCCATCAGTGTAAGAGACGGTCGGTTCGGCGACCCATGGAGGCAAGACGGCGAAAACCCGAACAAGATTCCTGCCGCTTTCTGCAGCTTGCCAGCCAGCAGAAGCTGCATCAGCATCCGATCCACCCGATACGGGGCCTCATCCACATCTTCCAGGAGAACAATGCGTCCCGTGAAATCAGGCTCCCACCGGGTGCCCATCATGGAGACAATCAGGCTCAGATTGCCCCCGATCAACCGGCCATTCGCCACACCCGGTCGAATCGTCACAGGCTGCGGGAAGGGTTCGGCGTCTAAGCGAGAGCTAGTTTCATCTTCTGGAAGAGGCCATCGAATCTCGCCCAGTGCGTCACAACCACGAAGGGCCTTCTGCAAACCAGCAGCGTTGTAACTGCGAGCCTCACCGAAGGCCGCGACCATGGGCCCATGAAAGGTTACCAGATTTGCTTCTCGCTCCATGGCCAGGTGAAGGGCAGTAATATCCGAAAAGCCGCAGAAAAACTTAGGATTCTCTTGAATCATCTCCCAGTCAATCCCAGTAAGGATCCGCATCGCACCATATCCGCCACGGGCTGCGAGAACCGCTTCCACCTTCGGGTCGCTCCAAACCTTGTTGAAATCGGCCGCCCGCTGGGCGTCGGTTCCCGCCAGGTACCCCCGGCGGGCCAACACTGCATCACCCACCACCGTGTGGTAGCCCCATGCACGCAGCATTTCAATTCCTTGTACAAGCTGATCCGAAGGAACGGGGCCGGAAGGAGCCACAATTCCGATGGTGGCGCCGGGCAGTACCGGTCGGGGTTTACGAAGTGGTGCGGTACTCACACCTGGTTTCCTCCTTCACGCCGCGGGGACCAACCCGGAGGCAGCCCTCGCCGCTTCTGCTCCTCAAGCCATGTCATAGTCTCCCGAATCGCCTGGGCCATCTCTGTGGGCTCGATACCCAGTTCGGACTGAGCCTTTGCGCCGCTCACCAACCATGGACTTCCCCAGTTCAAAACCTCGCTAGGGTGGACAGGCCCCTGCCGGCGCAGCACAATCCGCCAAATGCGGTCCACTAGTCGGGCCGCCCCCATCAGAACGGGCACAGGCACAGCAAATCGGGGAGGCGACCCGCCGCTGATCTGGGCCACCAAGTCGAACAGTTCCCTTTGGGTCAGATTCGGGCCTACCAAGTTGTAGATCTGTCCGGGACGGCCCCGCTCCATGGCAGCCATCAGACCTCGGACCACATCGCCCACGAAGACGAGATTGACACGGGTATGGGGCGAGCCCACATAGATGGGCAGTCGCCTCTTTCGGATCATCCAAAAGAGGTTATTGATTCCCGCTGGGTCACCAGGCCCAAATACTGCTGCCGGGCGCACTACCACTGTCTCCAACTCGGTTGAGTTGTACGAAAGCACCAACTGCTCCTGCTCCAATTTGGTCCGACCATAAGCATCCGGCAGCGGTTCGGGCGGATCCGCCTCTGTCCGGGCACGAAGCACCCCATCGGGGCCAACTACCCCCACCCCGCCGGCGGCAATCGAAGAAACGTGCACCACCTTCTGGACCTTACCGGTTTGACACGCCTCCATCAAATTGCGAGTACCGTCTACGTTAATCCGATATGCCTGATGATAGTCAGCCCGAAAGCTGATCCAAGAAGCCAAGTGGTAGACCTTCTCTACGCCTGCCACGGCGCGCTCGAGACCAAGTGAATCACCCAAGTCGCCCACAACAAGTTCCAACTGTTCCAGGAGGGAACCGTAGATTGCAGCAGCCTTGTCCCGGCTTCGAACCAGCAACCGAACCAGTTCGCCTCGGATGAGTAGCGCCCGAACCAACTGTTCGCCGATGAAGCCGGTACCGCCTGTTACCAGAATCACAGGACACTCTTCCCTTCTGAAAAACTCCCTCCCGTGAGTTGGACACTAAGCTGGGCGAATCCTATCCGCACTGTCTGATACAGCTTTCCTACGGTACTCAGCCGCCCGGCGTTCCAGGTACTCGATCAGGTGCCAGCGGTCGCTCAGGTCTTTCTTGAGGGGCACAAAGGGACTCACCAGTTCTCGAATTCGCTGGAACGACAAGTCCGCTGGACGGATCGATATCAGCGTAATGCCCTGCTCTGCAGCAAGGCCGCGCTTGAC
>ENA-OWPA01001723-OWPA01001723.1-bioreactor-metagenome-genome-assembly--contig:-NODE-1723-length-12861-cov-2.868351_pt1 | contig 12861 bp, 10 predicted proteins | sample MGYA00238139_ERZ651803 | MGnify/ENA primary metagenome ERZ651803 (study PRJEB26909, sample SAMN07631231) | bioreactor metagenome | isolation source: Switchgrass digestor | place: USA: Dartmouth...
TATCTGCATAATCCCTCAACTTTTTTTCGAAAGGAACTTCCAGCATCATATCCACGATAGGTTTAGCCCAGATAGTCGGTACTGCTGTGCTGCCTATATGACTGAGGCGCACCATAGGCATTCCGGCTAAAGCTTTTTGGAGCCTTTGGGCCTCATCCTCATATTGCTTGTGCCAACCAGCCTGATGTTCCGTTAAACAGATAGGAAACAACTGCCATAATTCCTTTATGGTCATTTCTGCCAACTTCTTACCCAAGTAGTTCCCCCCTGTTCAAAATGCGGTATTCCAATAATTTCGCAAATTTATAATAATCACAATTCCCCGCCCGTTCACCTATACCGTTCAAAGTGCAATCAACAAAAGTAGCGCCTGCCGCCAAAGCAGCAACCGAATTGGCTAAAGCCATCCCCAAATCATTATGAGCATGGATCCCGATTTCCAAACCGGAAAACTCTTTCAACGCCCGCACCGTCTCATAGATTTTGCTTGGCACGGCAATCCCCAGGGTATCCGCATATCTGACGGCTTTGACTCCTTTTTCCCTACAAACCGCACACAACTGCAAAAGGAAATCCAAATCCGCCCTGGTGGCATCTTCAAACCCCACTGTTACCTCGTAACTTTCATTATGAGCAAATTGAATACATTGCTCCAGCCGAGCCTTTACCCATTCCCTGCTCTTTTTCAGTTTATGGGCTATTTGCAAATCCGAGGCAGGAACAGATATGTGAATCACAGCCACGCCACAGTCCATAGAATGCTGGATATCCTTCAGATTCAATCTGTTCCAGGCCGATATTTTACTTTTCAGTCCCAAGGCGGCAATTTGTCGAACACTTTCCTTCTCCTCTCCTCCCATGGCAGGCACACCGGCCTCGATCTGATAAATGTTTAGGCTGTCAAGATATTGGGCGATTCGAAGCTTATCTTCCACACTAAAAACGATTCCTGCCTGCTGTTCTCCGTCGCGCAAGGTGGTATCAATTATCTTTATCTCTCCGGGATAATTCTTCTCATTCCTCATAACATCACAACTTCCTCTGGGGTGTTTCTCAATTTTAGCCGGAGCCGTTTTTTGTCCAATAACCGAATTCCCCGGCAATTACCCGCACCTCCTCCGGGTAGAGAAATCTTTTCAGTTCCACACTCTTGGCTCTCACCTTGGCCAGGATCTCTCTTGCTTGATCCCTTTCCAGGCCCCCAATTTTCAGCTCTTGAAACATATGAAGAAGTGAGGCTATGCCCGAGTGCTTGCCAATTACTATCTCCCTTTGATGTCCTGTCAGTTCCGGTGGATAAGGCTCATACAGAGAAGGATTTTTATAGAGTCCGTCCGCATGGATGCCGGACTCACATCGGAAAATTCCACTTCCTATAACCGGCTTTTGGGGAGGAATAGGTTCCCTGGTCACCCTGGAAAATATTCGGGAAACTTCCCTTAAGACTTGGGTTTCACTACTCCACGTCGCTCCGTAAAGAATATAGGAAGCCAGGATTATTTCTTCTAAAGCCGCCCATCCTCCCTTTTCTCCTTTGCCGCAAAAGGAAGTGGTTATATAATCAGCTGCACCGTTCATAACCTCAACACAAATTGCCCCTGCTGTAGCAAAAGTGTCCACCGGGCTCAAGCAAATTTCCAATCCAAACTTCCTTTTTAGCCTTGCCGTATCCCCAGAAGCCAGCCATGGCTCCTGTTTCTCCAGCCCTTTAAGCCTCAGGCAGCTGGGGGATGCTCCTTTAAAGCGGAGATACCCCAGATAGATGCTTAGGACTTTTTCTGCCTCACTTATCCGGCCGACCTCAATTTCCAGCATGACCTCACCACTGTAGTGCCGGCAAAAATCAATCCAGCAAGGTTTTACATATTCCTTGATATCCAGTGCCACCATAGGAAATTGATATTGGCGGAGAATTTCAAGGCTCTCCGGTTCATCTCTCCCTTTTGCAGACTTTGTTAATTCTCTCTCTTCTGTTCCCGGCACATGAAAAAGCAGGATTGACTGGGGCGGAAAAACATCTATGAATTTCAGGGATGCTGCATCAATCTCATAAATATCGGCACCCACCCGCCCAAGAAGCCGGGCCATTTGGCGGAGGTTTTCCCTATTAACGCTGTTAAGGTTATTAAGGTTGTTGATCTTCGAACTATCAGGTACATTAGGTGCATTGGATACATTGGATGCATCGAATGTATTGGATTTTACCAGTTCCAGAATAGTTCTGTCGGCTATTTTTGCCCTCCCTATCCCTGTGCCCGCTTTCGTGGAACCAAATATCATCGAGTCAGCTTTCACCCAGTCAGCCTTCAAGGAAGCAGCCTGCGTAGGGCTTGCTTTAATGGAATCAGCTTTCATAGATCCGGCTTTCTTGGAGTAAGCATCTTTCACATTTGCCCTCATTGAGCTTTCCATATTTATCCCTGCTTTCATCCAACCACCTCGGCGGGAGCGCAGCTTTTGCAGCCAAACTCCCTGGAGCGATCATTGGATAAAAGCCCTACAGCATCTGCGCGGCACTGCCGGCAGTGGTGCATTTGCTTCATATAGGTTTCACAGTGTTTTCGCATCCCCACCAGTTCGGCATGGCTCACTGAAGGCAGATGTTCAAACCTGCTTCCTGGAGCCGGAATCATTTTCATAATATTGGTGATATAGGCTCCATACTCTTTGACTTTTTGCACCACTTCCGGCACATGAGCATCATTTACTCCTTTGACCATGACGATATTCACCTTGCAGACCACTCCCTGGGAAGAAAGAAACCTCAAGCCGGAAAGCTGGTTATGAAGAAGTAAGGATGCCCCCTCCTCTGCGGTATAGGTTTTTCCCAGATAATTTACACTGTGATAAATCTTAGCCCCGATTCCGGGGTCTACAGCATTGATGGTAATGGTAACATGAGTGACACCTAGCTTCAGGAGCTCTGCGGAATAAAAGGGAAGCATTAGACCGTTGGTGGATAAGCAGAAGGTGACTGTAGGATCCTCTTTGCGGATAAGTTCCAAAGTTCTGGCGGTTTCCGGGAAATTGGCCAAAGCATCTCCCGGTCCGGCGATGCCGATGATTCTCAGATTAGGAATCTTCTCCCGGGCAAGCTTGAATCTCTCCAGAGCCTCTTCCGGTGTCAGCACTTGGCTTGTAACACCCGGTCTGCTCTCATTGGGGCAATCATATTTCCGGCTGCAGTAATTGCAGCTGATATTGCAGGCCGGAGCTACAGGCAAGTGCATCCTGGCTATATTCTGGGCCCTGGCATTAAAGCAAGGATGACCGGCGGCTTTATCCTCATGAGTTTTTACCTTCAGCTTCAAATCCACCCCTGAATTCACCGCCTGCTCTTTCGCTCCACCCATGATTTGCACTTTTGGACTATTAAGCCCTGTCACATCTCCCCCTTTTAGTTTAATCTTCTCTTCCCCCTTTATCTTAGGCTCTTTTTCCTCCTTTGTTCTAAGCTCCTTCACCTCCCGTATCGTTAGCTCCTTCACCTCCTTTATCCTAAGCCCTTTCGCCTTCCGGCTTCTTAGCTTTTTGACACTACTCCCTCCTTTTTCTTCAATACCAGGAGACTTAGGATAAAAACGCTCATACATCTCTTGCCTGTAGCCCTGCTCTTTCGCAGCAAGGATGCTGTTGGCCGTTTCCTCGATCAAAGCGGTAGTACCGGAATAGCCTGTGTAATGCTTCCTCTGTCCCCCGACCCGGTCATGAATGGGAAAGCCGATGCGAATGAGTTCAAGCCCGTGTTTTTCCGCAATTCGCCGGCCGTCGGAATTGCCAATGAGCAGATTGGCCTTTCGTTCCACAGCATAGCGGCCGATGGTTTCAAAGTCCGTATCATCCAGGATCAGGGTTCCCTCATAACCCGGTGAAACATTTTTCGACCCTGGAACAGCCAAAACCGCCTCATCCGGCACAATTTCCTTCCCTGCCAGGAGCCTAATAACTGCGTTTTTAAAGGGTTTATTCTCCCCTCCCACCGCAAGCAAAACCGGTTTTATCCCGTTTTCCAGGCATACCCCGGTCAGACTTAAGACCTGTTCCGCATCGCCGTAAATCACCGCCCGGGCCTGGGCATTGAACTTATGAGCATCGATCATGGCATCCAACAAGCGTCCTCTTTCCTGGATGTACTTCTCCGGGATTCTCTTGCCGCTTAGCTCTGCCAAAATCTCCAGAAAACCATCGGTGTTGACAAGACCTGAGGGAATGGCACAGCGGTAGAGAGGAATGCCGAACTTATCTCTTAAGTAAGCACCGGGAGAAAGGGAATCATCCACAGTTATGCCCATTTCAATGGTGGCTGCAGCTTCTGCCATGGCCTTGATATCCCCAAGCTTTGTGCCTCCTTCGGGAATACGCCTGTACTCAGGCTGGAAAGGAGCATCAAGGGTAAGGGAAACATCGGGCAGTAAAATATACTCCAGGCCGAAATCATCCAAGATCTGTTTGATCTCTCGTATATCTCCCGGATTCAGATTAGCCGGGATAACATTTATTCTGAGTCTGGATTTCTTCCGCTGTTTCGGGGTTCTGCCCCTCAAAGGGATTTCTCTGGGCTCAAGTATCCGCTCCACCACGGCTCGCAGAGCTTTGTAATAACCTTCTGTTTGGGTTGAGCCGTAGCCGGGAGTGGAAACAGGGATGATTTTAATCCTTCGGAGAGTCCGATCTTCGGCATAGAGCTCAGCAATGATCCGCTCGACATCTTCCCCAATGGTTTCTGCCAGGCATGTAGTTAAGACCCCCACTACTTCCGGCTGATAGACAGCCACCACATTCCTGATCCCTAGCTTGAGGTTTTCCGCCCCACCATAGACTGTGCCCGTTTCGCTTAAGGAAGTGGAGGCAATATCTATGGGTTCGTTATAATGGGTGGCCATATGCCTTCTTATATAAGTGCTGCAGCCCTGGGAACCGTGCAGGATGGTCACAGCCTTTTCAATTCCTTTAAAAGCCATTACTCCTCCCATGGGCATACACATTTTACAGGGATTGATATTGAGGTTCACAAAATTCCGGGTCATAAACCTCCACCTCCTTCCTCTACTCTGGCTTCAATCTCTTTCATTTCCCTGGCATAATCCCTGGCTCCCTTGAAAGCGACAATGGGATGCCTGCGTCCATGATTGTAATGGCCATTAGCCTTCTCTGTATTATTCTCAATATCCATATATGCTGTTCTCTCTGCAGCCACAAGGCTCCAAACCGGGCTGAAAATGCTCTCATAGACTTCCCGGGCAAAATTCACCGCTCCCTCGAAACCGGCCAGGGGGTGCCGGCGTTCATGATTATGGTCACAGAAGGCTACCCCCAGCTTATAGGCAAGAGGGCGTTCCTTTACACCACCCACAAGGATATCTGCCCCCTGCTCCCGGATAAACATCTCCAGTTCATAAGGGTTAGTATCATCAAGAATGACCGTCCCTTCTTCAGTCAGCTCCCGCAGGACGGCATAATCCTCCGGCTTGCCTGTTTGAGTCCCCACAAGGACTGTTTCCATGCCCAGATCCCTAAACTGCTTTATTAAAGAAATGGCTTTAAACCCGCCCCCTACATAAATCGCCGCTTTTTTCCCTTTAAGCTTCCGGCGATAAAAATCCAGCTCTTCCTGAATCCTCTTTTCTTCTTTCTCAATCAAAACCAGGGCTTTGTCCCTTGCTTCTTCGTCTGATAAGGCTTCCGCAAGAGCCAGCAAGGACTGTTTGGTATCTTCCAAGCCGTAAAAGCTAACTTTCAGGAAAGGAGTGCTGTAGAGTTCTTTCATTCTCTTGGCCAGATAAGTCATGGAACCGGCACATTGAACAAGATTCAAACAGGCTTCAGGGGCACGAAGGAGCTGGGCATAGGAGGAATCGCCGGTTATCCTGGCCAATACCGGGATGCCCATCTGCTGTAAATACCCTGTTAAAATCCACATTTCCCCGGCAAGATTAAAATCCCCCAAAATATTAACCCCATAGACTTTTTGCCGCTTTTCCTTGCCGAAAAGAGTAAGGAGAGCTTCGCAGGCCGCTTTATAGCCCATGGACTTATGACCGGCAAAGCCTGGAGATTTTACAGGGATGACTCGTATCCCGTGTTTCGCTTCCGCCAATCGACAGACAGCTTCCACATCATCCCCGATGACGCCCACAATACAGGTGGAATAGACAAATATGAGCTTGGGAGCATACTGAGCCACGATTTCCTCAATAGCTCCGGCCAGCTTTTTCTCTCCCCCGAAAATTACATCCTTCTCATGGAGATCGGTGGAGAAACTGTTGCGGTAGGTTTCAGAGCCGCTACTCAGGCTCCCCCGGATATCCCAGGTATAGCTGGCACAGCCGATAGGTCCGTGAACGATATGGTAAGCATCCGTGATGGGGTTTAAAACCACCCGTGCGCCACAGTAGACACATGCCCGCTGGCTTACGGAGCCGGCCACACTTTCTGTGTCGCACAGCAAGGTGTGGGACTTCCCACTCCCTTGGGAATCTCTGCAAGTGGGGCTGAAATCGCTCCCTTGGGTATCAATGCCTTTAGTATGACTGCCTTTTGCATCACTGCCTTTGGTGTTATAGAAAATGAACTTTTCCCGCTCACGGATAGGGATACTTTTTTTGCCTTGCATACCATCCACTCCTTACATTACCAGCTCAAACTCTTCTTCCGGGCACTCCCTGTCTTTTTTATCCATAAGGGCGTCCGCCATTTTACTGATCAGTTGAATCGCCCCTTTGTAACCGGTGGTTGGCAGGTACTGGTGTGCATAGCGATCTAAGATGGGAAAACCAAAACGCACAAAAGGTATATTTTCTGCCCGGGCAATATATTTTCCATGGGTATTCCCGATGAGCAAATCCACCGGCTCCTTCTTAATCCACTGGTGGAGCTCAAACAAGTCTCCCGCATTCTTGACCGTTCCGGTGAGCCCGGCATCCTGAAGCATCTGCTCAACAGTCCTGGTGAAGCTCTCCCCCGGAGTACCTGTCAAAACATACCTGGGCACCATACCCAAACTGATGAGAAATTCCGTCAAAGCGATCACCGTATCCGGATCGCCAAACACCGCCACTTTTTGACCGTAGAAATATGGATGACAATCCAGCATCAAATCCACAAGCTGCCCTCTTTCCTCTTCTAAAATCTCCGGCACCTCTTTGCCCGTAAGCTTAACCAGTTGCATGAGGAAGGCATCCGTGGCCTCAATACCGATTGGTACTTTGAGAACGCTCAGGGGAACCTGGCATTTCTTTTCCAGGGCTGTGGCGGCTTCGGTGGAGGCAAACTGGCCTAAAGCCAGAGTGTACTCGGAATTCCCTGCATCAATAATCTCAGAAACCCTGGTGCCTCCTTTGGGATACATTTCAAACTTGCCCGTCATAGGCGAATCCAGCACTCCGCTGGTATCCGGCAGCATAATAAAGGGAATCTCGAACAGGTTCAGTATCCTTTTTATCTCCCGCACATCCCCGGGGCTGATAAAACCCGGAAGGACATTGAGTTTACCATTGGCTTTGCCGCTGTTTTGAGCCAGATAATCCACCATTCCCTTGACCATGTTGGCATAGCCTGTAACATGGGAACCCACATAGCTGGGGGTATTGGCGTGAATCACATATTTCCCTTCAGGGACCTCAGCCTGGGTTATGATGCTGTTAAGGTCATCCCCAATAGTTTCCGACAGACAGGTGGTATGGACGGCGATAACGTCCGGTTCATAGATAGAAAAGATATTTTTAATAGCGGTTTTTAAATTGCTTCCTCCCCCGAAAACGGAGGCTCCTTCCGTGAAAGAGCTGGTGGAAGCCATAACCGGTTCCTTAAAATGCCTGGTGAGCTGCATCCGGTGATAGGAGCAACATCCCTGGGAGCCGTCGCTGTGGGGCAGGCAGCGGTGAATCCCCAAAGCCGCGTACATGGCTCCGATAGGCTGGCAGGTTTTGGCCGGATTGATCCTTAAGGCCGTTCTTTCCGTTACTTTTTCCGGTGTTGCCTTCAGCATCCTGCCACCTCCTCCACGACACCCTCCAGCATAGGCTCAATCTTCCAGGGCGGTGTCACATACTTCCAAGCGGGAGTAAACACGCCTGCATCCACATCCCGGGCAAAGACCAAGGCTCCCTTAAAGCCCGCATAAGGTCCGGAATAGTCATAGGAGTGGAGCTGTTTGGACATCAGGCCCATTTTTTGCACCGCATATTTATCCTTGATGCCTGAGAAAAACATATCCGGTTTCAGAATTTTGATGAACTGCTCCGTTTCATAATGGTTCAAATCGTCGATAATGACTGAGTTCTTGTTCATGGCTTTGATCATGCCCCCGTAATAGCTTAAGGGGATTTTTTGCTTAAGCTCTTCATACCTTTCCGGGGAAAGAATCATGCGGTAATTCTTCTCATCTTTTTCTACTTTAAGCTCCTCAATGTTTTTATTATCCGCATCGATTTTGATGGTGGGGATAACCTCCCGGCCTTCGTAGTCATCCCGGTGGCCAAATTCATAGCCGGCGATAATAGTCTCCACCCCTAAGTCCTTGAGCAGCTCCTGGTAATGATGGGCCCGGGAACCGCCCACAAAGAGAAAAGCCTTCCTGCCTCTCAGCCTTTCCCGGTAATACTCCATTTCTCCCTGGATTTCCGAGAGTTCTTCCGCTATGACCTGCTCGGTCCGCTCCTTTAACTCAGGGTCCCCAAAGTACTCCGCCAGGTTACGTAAGGTCTCAACAGTTGCCTGAATACCGATGAAATTCACCTTAAGCCAGGGGATACCATATTTCGTCTCAATCATTTCCGCAATATAGTTAATGGATCGGTGACATTGCACCAGATTCAGATCCGCCTTATGGGCATTCTTTATCTCCTCATAAGAGCCATCCCCGGTCATGACCGCGATGATCTGATAGCCGATTTTCTCCAGGACCCGCTTGATCTCCCAACCGTCACCGCCGATATTGTACTCTCCCAGGATATTGATAGCATATTTTCCAGGCTTAAGCTCTCCTTGACCGATGACATATTTCATCAGGTTGTTGTTGGCAATATGATGGCCGGCGGATTGACTTACTCCTTTATAGCCTTCACAGTTAAAAGCAATAACCTGGATACCGTAAAGTTTTTCCGCTTCCGCCGCCACGGCTTTGATGTCATCCCCGATGAGCCCTACCGGACAGGTAGCGGAGATGGTGATGGCTTTGGGATGGAAGATCTCCACTGCTTCTTTAATGGCTTGCCTTAATTTTTTCTCCCCGCCAAAGACGATATCGCTTTCCTGCATATCGGTGGAAAAACAATACTCCAGGAAGTTTTGGCCGTCCTCCTGGGCCTTGCCCCTGTTTCTTCTTGTCCCCCAGGCATAATAGGAACAGCCGATGGGACCGTGAACGATGTGCACCATGTCTTTAATGGGCCCCAACACCACGCCCTTGCACCCGGCATAGCAACAGCCGCGTTTGGTGATAATCCCCGGGATGGTCCTGGTATTGGCGGTAATTACAGGCACTTCATCATCTTTTTCTTTGACGACAATATGCTCTTTCCTTGCCCTGTGCACCTTGGCCGGGTACTTTTCCAGGGCTCTGTCCACAACCTTTTTCATTCTTTCACCCTCTTTCTTGTGCAAAGCCTTTTACAAGGCCGACTCATTCTTTTCTCCTGTCCTGACCCTATAGATTTCCTGAACAGGCAAAACAAAAATCTTCCCGTCCCCAGGGCTTCCGGTACGGTTGGCCTCAATGACGGTCTCCACCACTTTAGGAACGTCCTGATCCTGGACCACAATGCTCAGGAGGCGCTTAGGCAAGAGCCTGTGGTACTCTGCCAGCTCCGTTTCCAGCTTTGTTCCCTGAAGTTCCTCCAGATTTAGAATCTCTTCGATTAAGGTAAAATCCACTTTCCTCTTCCCCCTGCCCATAACCTTGCGACAGTGGAAAGCAGGAAAACCGTTTTCCAGCAAGGCTTGCTTGGTCTTGTTAATCATGTTCATGCGGATGATGGCTATTATTTCTTTCACTGTTCTACCCCCTCTCTTCCCGGCTCTATCCTCCCTTTAGAGCCCCTTGGTGCCGGTGCTGATGGTATAGGCCTCCTCAACCTGGGTAACGAAGATTTTCCCGTCACCATAAGCCCCTTTCGGAGTGGTGCGGGCATTGCGCATAATGATGCTTAAAACATCATCTTTATCTTCCGCCCGGACTACCAGCATCAGCATCTCCTTAGGGATCTCATCATAATAAAGATCCCCGACCTTGACCCCTCTTTGCTTACCCCGGCCAACCACATCCATCTTGGTGACGGCCGGAAAGCCGGCATCACAAAGCTCCGACAGCACCTGATTAACTTTTTCCGGTCTGATAATTGCTCGGATCATCAACATGGTTTAACTCTCCTCTCTTTTATGAATCCAGAATGCCGTATTCCATCATGAGCTGTTCCAAGCGGTCCTGAACCATAGGTTTGGGAATCACAAACATATCGTTATTCTCAATGGCCCTTGCCAGTTTGCGGTACTCATCCGCCTGGGGCTCATTGGGGGCATAATCAATCACGGTTTTTTTGTTGATTTCCGCCCTTTGGACGATATTATCCCGGGGTACAAAGTGAATGAGCTGGGTTCCCAATTCTTTAGCAAAAGCTTCTAAAAGCTCTCTTTCATTATCCACCTTCCGGCTGTTACAGATGATCCCGCCCAGCCTGGTGCCTCCGGTGTTGGCGAATTTGGTGATCCCTTTGGAAATGTTGTTGGCTGCATACAATGCCATAAGCTCTCCGGAGGCTACGATATAGATTTCCTGGGCCTTCCCTTCCCGGATAGGCATGGCAAACCCGCCGCAGACCACGTCCCCTAAGACATCATAAAAGACATAATCCAGTTCCTCATCATAGGCCCCCAGCCGTTCCAGCATATTGATAGAGGTAATAATTCCGCGGCCGGCACAACCAACCCCCGGTTCCGGCCCACCGGACTCCACACACTTAATGCCGCCGAAGCCGGTCTTCATAATATACTCCAGCTCAATATCCTCCCCTTCATCCCTAAGGGTATCCAGCACCGTCTTTTGAGCCAGACCCCCTAAAATAAGCCTGGTGGAATCGGCTTTGGGGTCACATCCTACCACCATCACTTTTTTGCCCATTTCCGCCAACCCGGCGGTAAGATTCTGGGTCGTAGTGGATTTGCCGATACCACCTTTGCCGTAAATAGCAACCTGCCTCACGCTTATTCCTCCTCTTCTCTAAAATTGAAAGTGTGATATATTGGGAACAATATACCACACCCATTCTTGTCCCTTGTATGTCCACGCTGAACAAAAGAAGCGCCTCTCTTTTAGCCAGTAGAGGTCACCTTTTAGCTACCGCTACCTAGCCAAATGTCCCAAAGCAAAAAGGCGCCGCCTACGGACATTTGGTCAGCAGGCAACGCCAAAGAAGGAGGGAGCCCAGGAAAAGGGGTCTCAGCTAATGTAAAGAAACTTCTTAATCTTGAAAGCCAGCCGCAGATTAAAAAGCTGGTTGACATTCTCAAAGTTATAGCCCAGCACCTCTTGAATTTTGGCAATACGGTACTTCAGGGTGTTCCTATGAAGGTACATCCTTTGAGCGGCTTTGGAGATGTTCTCATCTTCTTCCAGATAGATTTCCAGTGTACGAAGCAGTTCCGTATTGTTTTCCCTGTCATATTCAATAAGAGGCCCGACGGTGTCATAATAGATTTCCAGCAATTCTTCTTCGTCAGGGACTTTGAAAAAAAGCCGGTAAACTCCCAGTTCATCATAACAGCGTACTGAGTTGGTCCTTTTGCAGGCTTTTAAGATTTGGAGGGACTTTTTCGCTTCCAAAATACTTTGTTTAAAATCCTCCAGTTTATAGCAGGGGTTGCCAATACCTACGCTGACGGTCATCCCCGGTATTTTGGCCGCCACTGTCTGGCACAGCTTTTCCCCCAACATTCTAATTTCCACTTCACCCCCCGCCTCTTTTCCTGCCACGGGAATCATCAGGAGAAAAGAATCACTGTCAATGAGATAGAGAATTTTTTTATTGTAGCGCAGCATAGCATCCTCCAAAATGCCCATGACTGTCATTTTCAGTTTGTTAATCTCCTCTTCCCCGGTGATCTGCTTTTGGCCCAAATAGTCCTTGAAATGGTCGATGTCCACCACTACTCCGTAATAGACCAATTTTGTTCGGTAACCGAAAAAGACCGCCATATGGGCCAGATATTCAGAGGGCTTATCAAACAGCAAGGACTTCATAAGATCGGTCATAGAAGACGCTCTTTTTTTGTCATCCAGGATCTTTTTACAGATAGCCTGGATTACCTCCACGATGTTTTCTTCCTTCGGTATTTTCAAAAGGGGAAATTGCAAGGAATCGGACAGCTCCAGTATCTCTTCAGGCACTATGTCTTTATACACGCTTGTATTAAGCACAAGTCCAGCCGCTTTTTTCCCCGCCAGCATTTTCAGGGTATCTCTCATTGAGGAAAGGTCGAATTCCCCCTGAGTCCCTGTTAAAAAAACCAGTTCACCAGGGAAAATATTCTCGTTGTCCACCGACCTGCTCACAGCCCGGGCCCAGGCCAGTCGCCGATCCAAACCTTCTTCCCCGGCCAGAAGTTTAAGCCTTTTACACTGGGGTATATTCATAATGCTTCTAAAGGGTGTGTACATAGTCCTTTCCCTCCCTTTCTCTCCCGTGATAAACCGGTTATACAACTCGATTAAATAAAAAAGCGTTCTCCATTAAAATGAGAACGCCATTGATCCCAGCAGGTAACATTTTTTGTAAATCATATTAGCATATAGAGCATTTCCTGTAAATTGTTTTATGTGAGTTATTCTGCATACATCAGCTGAAGGAGAAAAAATTTAACGACGGG
>ENA-OWPA01001724-OWPA01001724.1-bioreactor-metagenome-genome-assembly--contig:-NODE-1724-length-12860-cov-2.544160_pt1 | contig 12860 bp, 5 predicted proteins | sample MGYA00238139_ERZ651803 | MGnify/ENA primary metagenome ERZ651803 (study PRJEB26909, sample SAMN07631231) | bioreactor metagenome | isolation source: Switchgrass digestor | place: USA: Dartmouth...
AGATATACAACAATGCAGAAATCTGTTGGCGTATTAGATATGCTGCAGAATATTAATGACCAGACTAAAGTAAAAGCATTCTTTAAGCAATTCGTTGCGGGCAGAGATAATCTTGAAGACGTAACATCTGCCACAATGTTCCCTTACTTTATGCTCCATCGTCTGGTTGAGGGTGTATCTGATATAGGTCTTGGCTTTACTGCAAAATCAACAGGAAGCACTATAGATCTGGCTAAGAATATTATGCTTAAGAGAGTGCTTCCTATAGCAGGTGCATTAACTACTCTCAGTTATCTTGATTATGAGGCCAAGAACTTTACCGGTACAAGTTTAAGAGGAGCTGCAGCTAATTCTCTTGCCAACTTAGACTTGTTCGGTAGAAGAATTTCAGACGCAATAGGTCTTACTTCATTCAGGAAGAGTGCATATGAACTTAATCCAATTAGACAGTATTTGAATAATGGCCAGCCATATCATAGTTATGAAGAGCGTAAAGAGTGGTATGAAAGAGGCTATACTCCTGTTCGTAAGAGCAGATGGTGGAGCTTCGGTTCAGACTCTGAATACCGTGGCAGTAAGATAGATTATTTCCAGCCTAACTATTTAAGAAGAGCTCATAGTGACTGGAGAGATATAGGTGTATATGGAAGCTCTAAAGAGAAATGGCAACATTCATGGATACCTACTCCACGTCATCCATTCTCTCCTATCAGAGCATTACTCGATCCATATTGGTTAGAGAGAAAGCATTATTGGGATCGGCCTTATCCAGTAACAGGTAAGCTGTTTGAGGAAGGAACTCCTTGGGGTGCTATTTTAAATCCTACTATAGGACAAATAATAAAGCCTCAAAGGAGAATGCATCAGGCAGAGTTGGGAAATACCCTTGTAGATGTAAGAACATTAATAGCACAAAGAAACCAGGAGATAAGGGAAAAGGCCGATGCTAATAATAGTCTTGTTAAGTTAGACGGAACCGGAACATTTACTCCTGTTTCTTATACACCATTAGGAGCTCCTACTGGTTCTGAAACTGTTCTTTCTTTAGATATATCAGGAGGTAAAGTATCGAATTATTACGTAACAGGCTCAGAATATCAAGCAATGTCTGTGTCTGAATATGAACCGACTCATGATATGTTGCAAGCAAGAGCAATAGCTATAGCAACTGGAGAAAGGATTGACGTAAATAATATCAATCCTAACCTTCCAGTTACACAAAGGGTTCAATTGGCAGCAGACAGAGGAAATATAATTGCAGGGGTCGTAAGAAACATGATCCCTATAGATATTATATCCTCTGTAAACGAAAGTATAAAAGCCAAAGCAATATCTAATGCACCGGATAGAAATGAAGGAATTATTTCTCCTGACGCAATATTTAAGACATCTGCTCGCGATAAGAGCTTAATTGTAGATCCTAACTTTGCTGCAGATCTTAGAAATGTAACCTCAACCAGACAGTTCTTAGAAGACGCTGGATATTCAGCAAAAGAATTATCTGGTATGTATGGTTTCTTAATTGATGAATTGTTGCCTACAAGGAAATCAGCAAGATTACAGAGTGCTGATAGAATGGCTTCATTTACAAGACGATTCTGGGATGAATCTCTTGGCGGTCTTGGTGGAGAATTCATGGAAATAGTAAGACGTTTCATTCCACATGAAGACCATAATATTAATAGGATCAATCCTATCAGAAACACAATGCCTGATTGGATGCCTGAAAGATTTAAGCTTGGAGATCCTTATGAGAAGTTGCCAAAAGGCGAAATGAGGCTCCCTGGCAAAGCATATGAATCAATAAATCAACTACATCCAGATCAGTACGGCAGATATGGTGCTTTTGATAGAATGAAGATTCTTGCAGATATAGCTCCATGGTCAAGTGAATATAGATTATGGAGAGATATCGCAAATAAGACAGTACAGGATCCTAATCTCAGAAAAGAGATGGAGGAAATAAGAGAGCGTGTTAATCAGCAATCTAAGCAACACGATTTCTATCCTTATAAGTTCCTGGGAGTAAAACTTGATGAGACTTCTGGTGTTGTAGAATCGGTAGATAATCATGGATTTACACTCGTAGGAAATGACGTCAGATATAAAGTAGCAGGAGTTAAATTTACAGAAGGTTCTCTCAAGGATTTTCTGGCTCCAGGTACTAATGTAAGATTAAGATTCGATCGTAACGATGCAAATCAAAAATCAATCAGTGCAATAGTTATAGCTGAAGGTGAGAATCTAAACAGACGACTTCTGAACAGCGGCAGGGCAGAGAAGTCAAAAGATGATAGTCCTATTGCACTACATGCAAGATACTCACAGTCTCAGATAGATAGAGCAAAGATAAATGAATTAATAGCTCATGCTCCTATTCCGTTAATCCATAGAAAGTTCTTAAGGATTAATACTCCTCTCGAATCATTAAAAGATGAACATATCTATGGAGTACCATATGCTACATGGAGCCATCCTATTCAAGGATTCGTCATCCCTGCAATAAATAGAGCATTTAGCGTAAGCCATACACATGCTGCTATTGGAATGACTTCATGGGTAATAGCAGAAAAGATAGCTAAAACAGAATCGGCCGGAGCAATAGCAAAGGGTGTATCAAAAGTAGCATTCCTTCTTTCTAACCCTGGAGCTTTTGCAGGTGCGGTAGGAGGATTCATTACACGACTTGATGGTAAACACATAAATGCGGGAGCAAGAATTGGAGCTGCTATAGGATTAGCAGGATATGCTTATACAAATTCAAATAATCCTATATTCTCAACTGGTGCAGGAGCAATAATCGGTAGAGAAATAGCAGAACAATTCTGGAAAGGCACAGGTAAACGTGGTGCGGCAATAGGTGCGGCAGCAGGGCTTGCACTTTCTGCATTAAAGAATCCTTCTCTTGATTTGGATAATATGTTTGGCCCATGGATTCCTGAAAAGGTCAAGAAGAGATGGGAAATTGAAGAATACTTCGACAGACTCAAATATATTAAGTACATGGGTCTTTACGAAAAAGCTGCAAAACTGGCTAAAAGAAAAGAAAATGTAGATATCAAAAGACTTATCAATAAGTATGAATACGACTCAGAAAAAAGAGAAAAAATCAGACAACAGTTGTTAGCAAACAAGCAATTGATAAGTAATACATATCTGGAAGGCGATGAACGTCGCGAGGCAATGCTCGCAGATATAGATGCGAAACTCGAAGCATTATCTTATCCAGAGCAAATCTTAAAAGCAGGAAAATACACCAAAGCGGCCATAGCATATAAGCAAGCTGCAGAATCTACAGTATATGGTCTTAAGAAAAACGCTACATGGTCTCAAGTACTAAGAGCAGTTCCGAAATATGAACGAGATTATATTCTTGAATTTGGACAAGAAACAGATCCTAAACGTAGAAAAGAAATTCTTAAATACATTTCCCCTTATAGAAGAAAGGTTCTTCAAATCCTCTGGGGTGAAGAGCCAACTAAGGTCAAAACTAATAGAGAATTCTTTGCTAATCATCAGCTGCCAGGAGTATTCTGGGCCGGCTGGCAACCTGACATTGATTTAGATAAGGTTGCTGTTAAGACAATCAAAAATGAGGGGATGCTCTTATCAGATTTCGGATTCTATGAATCAGAAGCAGAAGATATAGAAACAATAATGGCCCCAGAAGTAGATTATGACAGACAAACAAGTCCATTGGAATTACGTAAAAATCTTCTTGCTGCATTAAATGGAGCCGGATTGATAGGAGTTGATGTAAGCATAGAGCCTTCATCACAACCTGGAATTCAGATGGTTGCAAACATTATAAGGATAAATGAATATAAAATAAAACAAAAAGTAAACTCAATTACTGGGAGGATCTTCTATTAGTAACTGAAAGGAGATTGGTAAATGTGAAAAAGACTTCAAAGGCAACCCCTGAAAAATTAGAAAAGCAAAAGAAAGCGATATCTAAGGTGTTTATTTTCCTATTGACTGTACAGCTATTTCTATTTTATGAGATATCAAATCTCGGAGAAGATTTTGATGATATCAACAATGGATACTCTGAAGTGTATGTTGATACGCAGCAAGCATTTGTGGATGATATTATCAGACCACAACTTAGGCTCGTATTATCATCAATAAGACAGTCATGGGTGCAGTATCTTATCACGAACAAAAACACAGAGCTTATATTAAAAGACCGTTATGGAAGGTATATATATGCCGATGCCGATGGTAATACAATCGCATATGACAGCAAGACAATGACTGTAGAGAAGTATCTTAATTACTTCAACATAAAAGATAAAAAGACAGGGGAAATTTTATTAAGTAACTGCAGACAGCAATGGAACAAAGAACAAGTAAAGGCTATTCTTGACATTATAGCTACTCCAATAAAAGCATTTGGCAGCACTGGCACTATCTTAGCTTTTGATTCTTTTACTGGGGAAATTATAATAGATAACTCTGATAATAAAGACACGGTTGAAGTCTTAGGACCAGATGAAAAACGGTACATACAGTTAGATTATTTACATCCGGCCAACAAAAATCCTGAAGCTTGTAAACGTGTCATAGAGAATGAAATCACATTAAGAAAAGACACTGATCGCAATAGTAAAATAGTATATTATTTTTCTGAGCCTATTGATATGGGAGATGAAGCAGAGAACTTTGCCAAATATCCTCTTGGAGACTATCACAGAGAATTTCAAGAGAAGATTATTCTACCATATGAAGCTGTTGGTGTAGAAGGCCAATCTATGCAAATTACAGTTGTCCTTGGAGCACAAGAATCAGAAATAAGTGCAGCTTTTAAGAAAGTAAAGGAGGAATTCCTGAAAACTCAGCAGAAGTTTTCTGATACTGTGGAATATGAAATTCTGTTCCCATTTATAAGTGTTATCATCTCACTAATAGTAATATTGCTCGCTATATTCGTGTTAAGAATTAATGCCTATCAGTGCAAAACATACATGAAGGACAGTGATTTGAAGACATAAAACTCCAAGGGTGGTGAAGTTGTGTATAATTTTCTTCTTGAAATTATTCAGTATCAAGTAGTACAAATAATTTTAGTCGCCTATATTGGAGCCTTACTGGGAGAAATGAAAAAAGAAATTGATGATGAAGAGGCATTACAACTTTCAAGATTTGTGATCACATGGATGGGATCAGGATTCGGCGGAGTAATGATTGGGCTAATCTTGCAGGGCACCGTTGGTAAAGATAATCATTACGTAGTCTTAGGAGGCTCAGGAATTGCAGGATATGCCGGTTATAAGAAATCTCTTAAAATAGCCACAAAGGTTATAGATAAATTAATCGGTGATGACGACGACGATGATGACGATGAAGACACAAAAAAGAAAAACAATAAAACCAAGAAAAAGAAAATAACATTAGTTGAGCTAAACATTAAGAAGTAGGTATTTTATGTCTACTTCTTAATATATCAATAAGAAAGGAGATAACAAAATAATGTCTACACAATATGAACTTATCAAGCTTGATGAGCGTAATCGCTTTGAGTATTTTATTCGTGCCAAAAGACTAAATGAAACCATAGTGCCTGTACAAAAGGATGAAGTGATTGATAAACTTGATAATCCAACACGCATATTTATTATACATAATTCAGAAGAACTAGAAAATATAAGCACAAACTATAAGCAGTTTCTTGCTGAAGGTAACATGGCAATATGCTTTGATGATGATAGAACACAACTCTTTATTTTATACAAGAAAAATAATAACTTGACCTGGAGAGAGCTTGAAATAAGTCAAGATGTTAATCAGATTATTGAAGCCGTAAACGACGCTATTAAAGATTTTGCTTCTAAAGAATATGTAGATGATAAGATAGCAGAAATAGTAGATTCTGCTCCTGAAGCATTAAACACTCTTAATGAACTTGCAAAGGCTTTAGGTGAAGACGCAAACTTCTCAACTACAGTCCTTAATCTTATAGGGACCAAAGTTGATAAGGTAGAAGGTAAAGGTCTATCTACTAATGATTACACAAACACAGATGCACTTAAGGTTTCAAAAATAAAGACCAATGGAGATGGTACAAAGTATCTTGCTGATGACGGTACATATAAAACCATTGTATCTGGAGGCAATAATGGAGCAAATATTGATGACGATAATGTTTCTTCAAATACAACATATAGCTCAAGCAAAATAGAGCAGAAATTAAACACTAAAGCAAATATAGAACATACTCATACTGAATTGCATACACATACTAATAAAGAAGTATTAGATAGCATAACAACAGAACAAATTGATAAATGGGAAGAGAAAACCTCTTTAATAGATCAGAATGGTACAGGCAACAAGTTTCTTGCCGATGATGGTACCTATAAAGAAATAGAATCAGGTAATGGTTCTGCAAACATTGATGATAATAATGTTTCAACATCAACAACTTACAGTTCAAGTAAAATCGTAAGTGAATTGGATGTGAAAGCACATGTCAATCATACACATGATGATTTGCACAGCCATGTCAATAAAAATCTATTAGATACCATTACAGGCTCTGGTGACGGTACAAAGTATTTATCTGATGATGGTACATACAAAACCATATCTAATACAGGCGGCGGTGGTTCAACAAAGGTATGGCAAAAAACAAGTCTTAATGTGCAAGAAAATAACATTATTAAAATAAATGCTACTGATAATGACTTTATTTTAGATAAGACTCTGATACAAGTATTTAAGTTTATTGAAGGGGAAAAAGATATTATCGAGATTTTAAAGACATTTGACAATGCCGATTCAGAGAATTTCTATTACGATTCTGAAAATGTGGTGTTCAATGGCGTTATGAAAATTAAAGATGCTTATGAATACAACATAACACTTAATTCTGACGGATTATACGAGAGTGAAGATATAGATGTAAGCAGTTTTGTTAATATAAACGATATAGAGGTGATATAATTATGGCATTATATTTAACTCAAGATGGAAAAGTTAAAGTATGGGGAGATAATTCCTATGGTCAATTAGGTCTTGGTAATGATATACAAGTTCAATTAACACCTGTTGAGTTACCAATATCAAACGTAAAGAAAATAATTGAAACAAGCTACAATACTTTTTTCTTATTGCACGATGGAACTGTAAAGGGTTGTGGTCAAAACACTAATGGAGAATTAGGTATCGGAAATACTAATCCACAATACGATATAATTGATATACCTATATCTAATGTAAAAGAGATTTTTTGTACCACTAGCTATACTATATTCTTATTAAACGATGGTACGGTTAAAGGCTGTGGTAATAATAGAAGCGGTCAATTAGGTATAGGCAATAAAAATAATCAATATAATATTGTTGATATACCAATTTCAAATGTAATAGATGTTTCTGTCTATTATAATGGGAGTAATACGTTTTTTCTATTAAATGATGGTACAGTAAAGGGTTGTGGTAGTAATACTAATGGAGAATTAGGAATAGGTACAACTGGCTGGCAACAAAGCCCTGTCAACATTTCTGTTACTAATGTTAAAAAAGTGTTCTCAATAGCAGCTAATACATTTTTTCTTCTTGCAGACGGAACAGTAAAAGGTTGTGGTAGTAATAATGCTGGACAATTAGGTGTAGGCGTCACTAGCAGTAAATTAGAAATAACTACTATACCAATATCTAATGTAAAATGGATTTATGGCTCTCCTACTAATACTTTCTTTTTATTAAATGATGGAACAGTAAAAGGTTGTGGAAGCAATACTCAGGGGCAATTAGGTATCGGAAATACTAAAAACCAAACTTCTATAGTTACTATTCCTATAGACAATATAAAAGACATCAAAAGTGACGGTGTTTTTACATTATTTTTATTAAACGATGGGAAAATAAAAGGTTGCGGAAACAATAATATTAATTTAAGACCATTATTGGGATATTCAGGCACACAGAGTATTAATATAGTTGAATTTCCTATTGCTGACGTTAAAGAAATTCTTAATACTGCACCTGTTATTGTTTTATTAAATAATAACAAATTAAAAGGATGGGGTTTAAATACTTATGGTCAACTTGGTATAGGAACTACAGAATCTCCTATATTAACTGCGGTCACTATATCACTTATTAAAAACGCCATATTGTTAAAACAAAATGGTTTATATTACTCAATTAAAGAAGAATATTATGATACAGAAGCCCAAATATATAATCCAATATTAGATTTTAATCCAGAGTTGTTTGATGATTACGCATTTAATCCAAAAGAGTTATTAGAAGAAATTACTATAGGTGAAACAGCATTTAAACCTATTGATAAATTTAAAAATTCTAATGTAAAAATTGTGTACAATAGAGATTTGGTGAATAAAATTACTATATCTGGTTTGAAATCAAATAAAGAATTAATAATTGCCAATGATGACATTATCACTTCGATTGCAGAAAATATTGATTATTTTAAGGTACTGTCAAATATAACAGGTGACGGAGATATAAAAATAGCTGTATCTATTGACTCTGGAAACACTTGGCTTACTTATAATACAGATACATCATCGTGGGCTGTATTAGATTGTGTTATTCCCATAAAACAGTTTAATCTTATGACAGAGCAGGAAAAAGCACAACTTAATAACGCAAAAGAGATAATTAGTGTTAATGGCATTCCTGCTTCACTGATTGAAACAATCGATTTTAATACTCTGAATTCTGAGAAATTACGATTTGCTTATGTATTAAGTAAGCCTACTTACCAAGACAAAGCAGAAACAGATCAGCTAGAATGGAAGTTTGATGCTAATGGACATATGAAACTTATGAAACCCAACGAATATGATATTGATATGTATACACATAGAATAGAAATAACTTCTCTTATTGATAATCCAATTGTAAAAATTAATGTAATTGGATAAAATCATATTGACTACCATAATTTTCATGTGTTATACTATAATTAACCACAATATAATAGGGGGATTATAAAATGGATATCTTGTTAAGAATGAAGGAAACGACAGCCAGATTTGAAGAGCTTAAGACAGAAATAGCCGCAAGAGAAAATAAGATTAATGAAATCAAGGAAGATGCACTGAATAAGATCAACAGACTGGAAGACGAGATTTCACAAATCCTAACAGAAATGGCAAAATGTCAAGGAGAGTACCGGTTGCTCATAGAGCTAGGCCAAGAACAAGGACTGATAGATGAAGACGGCAATATTGTCGAACAAGAAGTAGAAGAATAATACATATAAAACCCATTGCACAATCGCAATGGGTTTTTATTATATAACACAACAGAATAAGTATTATGATAATAGAGAATAAATAGGTAGGTGAACTCAATGCCGAAATTCAAATATAATGACATGCAAACCGATTTGATGATCGGAATAAAGAACTTAGAAAAGAGAAGAGGAGAATTATACTCTGAATATATTCAGCGTAGACATGAAGAGGAGCTAGTTGGCAACACTGAGAAGTTAACAGAAGAAATGTTTGCACATGTAGCTCCTTTATATAATGAAGAACTTAGCCTCCTGAATAAGAGATATGGAAATATAACTACATTCATGGGCATAGGAGACGCTAAGAGGGATCCTATTTATGAAGACGATACAAAGCAGCTTATTAAGCTTTATGAGAGGCTTGCAAGAAATAATAAGTTCTTTGATCAAATCATAAATGACATGGATTCCTTTAAGAAGGTTGTTGCCTCTAATCAACAATCTGGCTTAAAGCTCATTGATAAAACATTCCAAATCAACACTCAGTTTACAAAGCTGAGAGGAGTATCAAGTGCAGAAAAGTTATATGAGAATGCTGTCGCTATTAATAATATAATTAATGGTGCAAGTGGCTTTTTTGCTACTCTCGACATAGAATCTCTTGGTGGCAAGAATAAATATGGATATAATGATTTACTTGGTATAACTGAGTATGCTTACAATATATATGGTGCTGGTAATGAATTCGCCGGAACAATTTCTAACGTTGTCGGTCTTGAAAAAGACAGATACGAACGGATAATGAAACGCTTAGAGACTCTTAAAGGTAAGAGTAATAAGGAATGGTCTGACTTAGATAAGATCATTATTCGCAGATTGAACTTCTATAACAAAGCAACTATAGAAGACATCCCTGGAGAAGCAAGAAGACGTATCACAAAGTCTGTTGAGGTTAAGGATATAGATCTTACAATAGAGAATGCTATTGAAGGTCTTAAAAAGCTTGGTACGCTTACAGATGAACAGAGAAAAGTATTACAAGCTGACCTGCAACAAATAGCAACAGGTATAACAAAAGGCAATGTTACTGTTAATGGAAAGCAATTTCAAATAAAGGCAACAACCGGTCATAACATAAGGACGTTTGATATCCCTATGTTAAATCGTGCTGCACAAATATATGGTTCAAATGCTTACATTGATGAAACACAGGCCGCCATATTTGATACATTCGATACATTAAAGCATATATATGCAAAGTATGGCGGAAACTATTATGGCGTTTTAGATAAGGCAGCAAGAGATTCAGGTTTGATGACACTGGAATATTTGAGGTCAGCATATCTTGCCGATGGAGAAGATATTAGCGACCTTGTTGCTCATACAGCATTTAAAGATGCTGAAACATCAGGTAAGCTCTTCTCTGCTATTGTAGAACCGAGCACAAACACAACATTGCTGCAAGACATGATATCAAAGCTCGATACAATTCGCCATAAGTCACCTTCTACATTTGTTGGTGGCCATAAGCAATTGTATAGAGTTGATCAGTCATCTCTTTCAAGCTTTGATAAGTCTGGTGTACTTGGATTTGTTTATGACGAATTCACTAATACATATAAGACCTTATCTGGCTATGAAATTAGCGGAGATAGCGTAAGAAAGTCTCATGTATCACCACAAGGTCTCAAAAGAGGGGCTCTGTATAGCTTTGACTTGAAGACATTTGAGACAACAGAAGATTTCAGAAAAGAGTTCGGCGATAATATTGATAACATGATCTCTGAATATAATACCGGCATGTTGTATGTATTAAAAGCAACTCCTGTTTTTGATACAGAAGTTCCTCATGCCTATGGTGCAAGACAGGACTACTATTTTGTTTCCGGCAACATGGCACCAATAGAAGCACAGCTTAATAATTTAACTGAAGTCGGCGAACTTGTTGCTAGAGGAGAAAATATAGATCTGCATGACTTCAGAAACTATAAAGCTAAAGCTGGAATCAGAAATGAAAAAGCTCTTGCTTTATCTACTGTTCAGGATGGAGTTAAGCAAATAGAAAAAGTGTCTACTGATGATGAGCTGTTAAGAAAATATGTTGATCTTAGTACTCAAAGATTAACTAATGAATATGCAGCAAATTACATCAGAGATATGGATTATGACAGATATAAGAGACTTGTCAAAGTATTCAATGATTTAAGAGAGCAATATAAGGGTGAAGATCCGAATGCTTCTATGTCAAGACTCTTGTCTGAAGCAATTTCAAGAGGTCAGTCAGTCGGTGGTTTTGACGAAATAGCAGGTGCATTTGACGGTCTTACGTTCTACTCTACAATAACCCGTCAGAGAGAGCTTTTATCAAACTCTGTTAACAGATTATTATGGGCTTCAAATAATGTTGAAGGCCTTATGCCTTTATTCGATACAATAGCTAATATAATAGATGAGCAGATTCCTGGTACTGATTATGCTTCTAAAGTAAAGAGAAATGATGCTTTCAGGCTAGCTGTTCGTGATGTTCTTCAAACAACCACAAAAGACAGAATGTTGAATACAGTAAATGAAATCAGAAAAGCTCAATCTACTACATTTGATTCTGTACCTACCTTACTTCTTGATTCAGACCTTGATTATATAGAACTTACTGGTAAACAGCTGTTCGGAAATATCAAGGACGATGATTTGTACAGAATCAATATTGGTGAACATAGACTTGATGATAATATATTAAGAAAGCTGTTCAATTATCAATATGACGGAAGCCTCACTGCAGATATAGATGGGCCTCAAGGTAAGCAAGCATTAATAGACTTCATGAGAAGGCTTAATGCTGATAGTGATTATCGAGGAGTATTCAACGATATATTAAACAATAGGGATAAGATGCAAAAGATAACTCCAAAAGAGTTGTATGCAGAGATCATGACAAAACTCAATGACTTTGTATATACAAAGAGAAGCGAAAAAGATAATCTCTTCGGTATTATCAACAGAAATATCAATACTCAGGTTGCAAATGTACCGAGCAGATTTGCTAACGAAGTCATTGACGACAGGATGAAAGAAACCATACAAAACGCCATTAATAGCGTTCAGAATAGAATAACATTAGATCGAAACAGCAAGGTTGATCAGCATTCTGTAAACGAGCTTGTTAAACGAATGATACAAGTAACTCCTGAAGATATTCAGAAGTTGAATCTTAGTGATTTTGATAAACGAACATTAATGGCTAACTATAATCTTGCTAGAGCTGATGTTGAAAAAGTAGCAAGAGATATGCTGACAGCAGTAACTGAATCAGATATATGGCTTTCATTTAACGAAATGGAGAATGCTGTTGGCGAAGTATTCATAAGCAATAAGGGACAGGATCCTGAATCTCTTCTGCTTCCTGTTTTGAAATTAAAGAATAACACATTATACTTTGACCTTGGAACAACCAACCATATTGTTCGTCCTGCTATCAGCAAGAAGGCTCTTGCAGACGGAAAAATAGAGTTCACTTCAAAGCTTGGAGATATAGCTGATAGTTATGGAGGCTTCACTGCTTTTGTTAAGGCAGCAAAGAGAAAAGGTTCAAATGAATCAAGGGCTTTCCAGTCTGCTCTTAATTTAATGAATCAGCAGATTAGAGAAGGAT
>ENA-OWPA01001725-OWPA01001725.1-bioreactor-metagenome-genome-assembly--contig:-NODE-1725-length-12846-cov-1017.316000_pt1 | contig 12846 bp, 10 predicted proteins | sample MGYA00238139_ERZ651803 | MGnify/ENA primary metagenome ERZ651803 (study PRJEB26909, sample SAMN07631231) | bioreactor metagenome | isolation source: Switchgrass digestor | place: USA: Dartmouth...
GTGACATTCCTCATCCGTAAAGGAATACCCGTTACAGAGGAGTGTCACCGGACCTTTTTCATCGTGTGACATTCCTCTTCCACAAAGGAACACCCGTTGGTGAGGAGTGTCACCGGACCTTATGCATTTTTCAGCGCGTGACACTTATCGGCTGAATACGTGACACTCCTCGACCACAGAGGTATATTTCCTGCTGAGGAGTGTCACCATACCGATTTCAGTGGAGTGTCACCGGACCTTATTTTCTCGGAGGGGTTCTGTCGGATTGAAGCTGGGTTTTATCGAATTGCCGGTCAGGAAGTTCAGGGATCTGAAAATAAGGAAAAAGCTGATCTGGATGTATATTATCGTCGTATTGGCGCCGATCCTCATAGTTGGCGTCACATTTAGCAACGGCATGAAAAACGATGCAATAGGACAGGCTGTCAGGGAAGCCTGCACCAATACCGACCGGATACAGCTCCGCCTTGATGAACTGACCGGCAGGGTCACCGATATTTCTGACAGGATATGCCTGAGCCCGAAGATCGTCGCGATACTTTCGGCCGATCACGGGTCGGGTGCCTTGCATGGTCCTTCCATATTCAGCGAAATCACGGAGTTCATACGTGACTATCAGGAAATACAGCACATAATGATATATACTGAAAACAGCACACTGCAGGTGGATCCTGAGTTCATAACTGCCATGCCTGAGATCTGGAAAAAAGATTGGTACCAAAAAGCAGAGTGGAGAAACGGCTCGGTAGTATGGCAGTACATCATGAACGAACAGACCGGCCGGGGCAGTCTTTGCCTGACCAGGCTCATCAGGGATGATGCATATAAGCCGGTTGGCGTCCTCGTCATCGAGATCAGCGATGATTTTCTTCAAAGCATCCTGGAAAAAGAGCCGTACAGGACCATGATAGCAACCGACAACTCCCTGGTCGTAAGTTCCAACCACACGGAGTTCATCGGAAGAAAGACATGGAATATCGGGATACCATTCGTAACGGAACCGGTGAACAACCAGGTCCTGGATGTTTATGAAGGGGCTGATTCATCAAAGCTGGTATTGAACTCATTCATACCGGGCAAAAGCAGCAGCGCCTTCAACATATATACGATAGTGCCTGTCCGGACTGCCACAGAAAGAGCGGAAGAGACGATCACAATTTGCCTGGTCATACTGGCACTGTGTTCCGCGGCATCACTGGCGATATTCGTTCTCTTTTCGCGATACCTCACCGGGAGGATCATAAAACTGAAATCCGAGATGCGCAAAGTCGTGGAGGGCAACTTCGACGTCAGCGATGAGATCAGCGGGATGGATGAGACGGGCGAACTCCACAGGGAAATGCTCAAAATGGTCAAAAGTTTCGAACAGCTGATCCATGAGGTCTATGAGGAAAGGCTGCTCAAGGAACAGCTGAGGAACAAGCAGAGGGAGATACAGTTCAAAATGCTGGCGAACCAGATCAACCCCCATTTCCTGTATAATGTGCTTGAGACCATAAGGATGCGCGCCCATTCAAAAGGTGACGAGGAAACCGCAGCAGCCGTTAAAATGCTGGCGCGGCTGATGCGCAGGAACCTGGAAGCTTCAAGCAAAACAGTGACGCTGGAATCCGAACTGGAAATAACGAAAAATTACCTGGATCTGCAGAAATTCAGGTTTGAAGATAAGATCGATTACGAGATAGAAATCGCAGCAGAGGGTTACGAGGATTACAGGATGCTTCCGATGCTGGTCCAGCCGCTGGCCGAAAATGCATTCGTGCACGGACTCGAGTGCAAGAGGACCCGGGGCAGGATCATGATACGTGTCGAGGAACAGGATGAATACCTGGTGATTTCGGTCCGGGACAACGGTATCGGGATGGACGGGGCCAAACTGGAGCGGATACGGAACATGCTCGGTGAAAATGCTGAAGACATCATCAGCACCCATATAGGACTGCAAAATGTCAACAGCAGGATAAAGCTGTATTACGGCGATGCCTATGGCCTGGACATATCCAGCGCTGAGAAGGAAGGGACCATGGTGCGGATCAGGCTGCCGAGAAAGGAAGATGACTATGCATGAAATGCTCAGGGTCATGATAGTCGATGATGAGCCCAAAGTGCGTGAGGGCCTCAAAACTATAATAAAGTGGAGCGAGTATGGTTACAGCATTTGCGGCGAATGTGCCGACGGGATAGAGGGCCTTGAAATGATAAAAAAGCTGGAGCCGGATCTTGTGCTTGTCGATATAAAGATGCCTGAAATGAACGGCCTTGAGTTCATAGAAGCAGCCAGGCAAAACGGTATATCCTCCAGGTTCATAATACTTACGGGGTACTCCGACTTTGCCTATACCAAAAAAGCGATACAGCTCAGTGTCGATTCCTACCTGTTAAAGCCTGTGGACGAGGAAGAACTGATACAGAACCTTATACAGATTCGCGAAGAGATACTCAAAGACAGGGAAATCAGGAAGAGTCTCAACGATGCCCAGAAAATCACAAGAGATTCGATGGTAAGGTCGGTGATGAAGGATGACAGCGGCAGACTTGCTGCCGAGTGGGACGGCAAGATCCCGGGGATGTCAGGGTCACGGTCTTTCCAGGTCGCTCTCGTGCAATTTGCGGAGGATTCAGCTGTTTACGGCTCAGATGCAGTAATAAGGGAAACAGATGCGCTGCTTTTCGGAAGCAGTAAGAATGACAGTTTTGTTATAGATATGGACGGCAAAATGTGTATAGTTTTTGCTGACAGCGATATAGACAGGAGCGGCAGATTGCTGAAGGAAGCTGCAGACTACCTGTGTTCACGAGGCTTGACGCCGGCGATCACGGCCCTGGGAAGGAAAGCCGACGGTATCGCGGGTATCGGCAGGTCATATGCGGATGCTGTCAGGCTGACAGACAAGAGATTCTATTTTGGCAGTTCAGCATTGCTTAACTGGGATGAACTTAAGGACGACAGCATCTTCCGTGATGATTGCGAAGCGGATAAAGCCGGGAACGACATAGATATCGGGAAAATCACCGAGGGGCTTTATGTGGCGGCGGAAGTCATGAATACCGGACGCATAAGAGAACTTGCATCCGAAATATGCAGAGCCCTGAGGGACAGCAAATATTCCGAACTGAGGATAAAAGGCTTTTGTACCAATCTGCTCAATGCAGTCTATGAAAAAGCCATGCACAGGTATCCGGCCCTATCCGGAAAGCTGCCGTCATATGACGAGAGAGTTGCAGGTATATATGACCAGCCGGACATATGCCGGCTGGAGGAATACATCGCCAGGCAACTGGAGGCATTGTCAGGCATTATTTCGGCTGTGGACCCGCAGTCGGTGATCAAAAAGATAATCAGGTATATCGATGAAAACTACCAGCAGGACCTGACCCTTGAAAAGCTTGGCGGCCTTTTCGGATATAACAGCTGTTACCTGGGAAAGGTCATTAAACAGTACACGGGCTGCAATTTCAACACCTATCTTGAAAATGTCAGGATCGATCACGCAAAGGAACTGCTGCTGCGGGGATGTAAAGCCGGTGAAGCTGCATTGCGGACAGGCTTCCGGAATATCGACTATTTTTACTACAAATTCAAAAAGAATGTCGGTCTGAGCACTTCTGAATTCAAAAAGGAAAATTCTACAGGCTAAAATGTCTAATTTTCAAAGGAATTATGAAGAATTTGTCGGGTATATTTATTTCCGATCATACTTTAAAATTGTAATGGTAAAATGACATTACGTCGGTTCAATTTCCGTTTTTTTTATCTCAAGTTGCATATACTATTCAGGGCAGCGCGATTAGTTTATATATATCACTTTACCATAAGAGCAGCTCCGGTCGGGATGAGCCGCTCTTATGGAAAACACTTCCATGTCCCGTTCCTGCATCAGGAAAAATAAGATACTGAAGTCGCACTTGACAAAGCGGTTTGATGTAATGTATCATATATCATGTTCTCACCGGAGGAACGCACAGTTAAATATGGAGGGATACCCAAGTGGCCAAAGGGGGCAGACTGTAAATCTGTTGTCAATGACTTCGATGGTTCAAATCCATCTCCCTCCACCAGAAATGCCAAAAAGCCTGATTCGTCAGGCTTTTTTCAGTTCTTACTGCAGTGGTTCCTGCAGCTGTCTCATCAGATACCGCCAAGTTAAACCATGAAGAAGTTCCTATCGACATGCAAGAGTATGGCACATCATGATCATAATCTTTCCGGAAATATGCGGCAGATCCGCCGGGAATGAAAACAAGCGGCAGACACATAATAAATTGTGCGCTCATTTATTGCTCCGGCTATTACAGAGGTTGATATGAAAGGAACCAGACGATTACTCATAGCAACATTGCTCGCATTATTCGCACTGTCTGCAAACGGCATCTATTTTGCGCTGCAAACCGGCATCGGGGGTCTTCACGACGTTCCTGAGCCGATCAGAGGCGAAAGCAGTATCAGATACGAGGCTAAAAACACGGGTGTTCCTGGCGCAGGGCCAAAAGAGCAGGACGGCGCGGAAAACAGGATACCGCCTGTGAACCTGATGGTACTTGGGCTGGATAACGACAAGACGCGGTGCGACGTGATAATGCTGCTCAATTTCGATCCCGGCACATCATCCCTCAATATACTTTCCATAGCAAGAGACACCAGGGTGCGTTACGGCAGGAGCTACAGGAAGATCAATTCGCTGTATCCGAAAGGCGGAGAAAAGCGCGTCGCCAAAGAGGTATACGAGATCACCGGACTTCCGGTACATTATTATGTTACGGTGGATTTCAAAGGGTTCAGGGAAATAATCGATACACTTGGCGGTGTGGAATTTTATGTACCGTTCAGGATGAAGTACGATGATCCTACCCAGGACCTCCATATAAACCTGAAAAAGGGACTGCAGGTACTCGACGGGAAGAAGGCCGAACAGCTTATCCGGTACAGGAAAGGGAACCTCAGGGGACAGGGGTATATCGAAGGCGACATAGGCAGGATCAAAATGCAGCAGGATTTTATCAGGGCACTGATAGACCAGAAACTGAATATCAGGTATATATCCAAAGCAGACGATATTTTCAGCATCATAAAGGATAATGTCAAAACCAACATCGAAATTTCCGACGCAGCCAGGTATTTTTCCAGTGTGATCAGGATAAGGGAAGAGAACGTAAAGACATTTGTCCTGCCGGGCGAAAGCCACATGTCCGGCGATGTGTGGTGGTACATCTGTGACAGGGAGAAGACCGCCGCCATGATCTCAGAGAATTTCAGGACATGATGCGGCGTGTTTTTTATGCCGCACGATTGAATTATGGCAGCCATTTTGATATAGTTTCTAGTGAGATCGATAGATACAAGTCCTGTATTGTCTTTGCTTACCGGATCCGGGACCGGAGCCTGTCACCCTGGATCCGGCAGGATCAGAAGGGGGCGGACGGACATGAGCAAACCGCTGATCATCGCACACAGGGGCGCCTCAGGCCAGGCGCCGGAAAACACGATGGCGGCATTCCGGCGGGCTCTGGAACTTGGAGCCGATGGCATAGAACTGGATGTGCATATGAGCGCTGACGGGCGCCTTGTGGTCATCCATGATGAAACAGTCGACAGGACCAGCAACGGCAAAGGCCTTGTAAAGGACAAAACACTTGCTGAACTGGAAGCATTGGACTTTGGTTCATGGTTTTCGGAAGAATTCAGGGGTGAGAAGATCCTGGAACTGGAAGATGTGCTGGAACTGATCTCCGGATGGGACGGACTTCTCAACATCGAGATAAAAAACGGGCCTGTTTTTTACCCCGGGATCGAAAGGGCTGTTGCAGACGCCCTTCAGAAATATGATCGTACTGAAAGGACCATCATCTCTTCATTCAACCATTACAGCCTCGTTGAAATACGCAAAATCGACCCTGGAATCAGGACTGCTCCCCTTTATATGGCAGGCCTATATAAACCGTGGGACTATGCGCGCACCATGGGCGCATCGGCGATACACCCGCTTTTTTACAATATAGTGCCTGAAGTTGTCAGGGGATGCAAAGAGAATGGTATCATGATCAATCCATTTACAGTGGACCGGCCTGAGCACATAAAGGCAGTGGCGGAAGCGGGTGTCGACGGGATCATAACCAATGTGCCTGATGTTGCTCTGAAAATAGTGAAGGAAATGGGGGCGTAATATGAAACTGAATTACAGGCAGACCATGCTCATCGGACTTGGATTCTTCACAGTCAGCATAGTTTGGGGGATATACAATATCGCGATGCCGATCTATCTTGACGACCTGGGTTTGTCCGGGCTGGCTGTGGGAGCTGTGATGACGATAGACAATATTTTCGCCGTGATATTCCTGCCGATTTTCGGCGCCCTGAGCGACAGGACCAATACCAGGTACGGAAGGAGGATGCCGTACCTGCTCGTGGGCATACCTTTATCGGCCCTGGCCTTCATCCTTATCCCGTTTTTGAGGATGAGCCTTATTCCGCTGATGATAACGGTAATAGTGATGAACTTCGCCATGAGCATTTACAGGGCGCCTACCGTTGCACTAATGCCTGATTTCACACCGGGGCCGCTGCGCAGCAAGGCCAACGGCGTCATCAATTTCATGGGCGGCGTGGGGGCCGTCATGGCGTTCCTGATAGGCGGTTTTCTCTTCAGGCTCAATGAGTACCTTCCTTTTGCGGTCTGCTCGGGGATAATGATGCTGACGATCATCGTCATGTATCTGAAAATCCGTGAACCGAAGGAGATCGCCGATGCTAAGCCTGGTGCTCCAGATGAGGAGACTTCATCGGAAAAGAAGGAAAAAGGCGTGATGCTGAGCCTCGTGTTCCTGCTCCTGGCCATATTCTTCTGGTTCATTGCCTATAATGCCGTAGAGACTTTTTTCTCGACGTTCGGGGAAAAGGTGCTCGGGATAGATAAAAGCCAGTCGTCATTCATGTTGTCCGTGTTCTCCGCGATGCTGGTCATTTTCTCCATACCTTCGGGGTTCATAGCCTCAAAGATCGGAAGGAAAAGGACCATACTGATCGGGATCACGATGCTTTTCCTTGTGTTTGTAACGATGAACTTCACGATGGGGATGGATCCATACATAATATATATCCTGCTTGCCGTCGGCGGTATAAGCTGGGCCCTGATAAACATCAACTCATACCCCATGGTGGTTGAGATGACTACAAGCAAGGGCATAGGCAAGTATACCGGTTACTATTACTTTTTCTCGATGACGGCAGCCATACTGAGCCCCGTGCTGTTCGGGTTTATCAAGGATATTCTGGGCGACAGTTTCCTGTTCATCTATTCGAGTATAGCGATGGTGCTTGCGTTTTTCTTCATGATGCTGGTAAAGCATGGGGAGCCGGAAGGGAAACCGAAGGCGTCGCTGCAGGAAGAAGCCCGGTGATCCTGTCGGGTGTAAGATATTTGGGACCAATGCATGGATGATATCTGCTTATTTTAGAATTTACATGTGATCCAGGGGGTAATGATCCTGTGCTGAGCTGGGAAGAGCTCGAGAAGAGTTGCCGTGAATGTACGCGGTGCGGCCTTGCCAAAACAAGAACGAACGTCGTTATCGGGCGCGGTTCGAAAACCGCCCCGGTCATGCTGATCGGAGAAGGTCCGGGCGAACAGGAGGACCTGCAGGGAAAACCTTTCGTCGGCGCGGCAGGACAGCTTCTCGATCTGCTCCTGTCTGCGCTGATGTTCAAAGAGGATGATTACTACATATGTAATATCGTGAAGTGCCGGCCGCCCGGAAACCGGATACCAACCGACGATGAAGCGGAAAGCTGCCTGCCCTGGCTCCGGAACCAGACGCTGCTGGTAAGGCCGCGGATCATGGTGTGCCTTGGCGCGACTGCGATGAAGTACATCATCGACAGGAACGCAAAAATATCACAGATAAGAGGGCAGTGGATAGAGCGCAAGGGATTCTGGATAATGCCGACTTTCCATCCGGCTGCGCTTCTCAGGGACACGACGAAGAAACCCCTGATGTTCGAGGATATGAAGAAAGTGAAACTCAAGCTTGACGAACTCCGGAGCCCGCAATATTGACGGATGATCTGCTGCGGCCGGATACAGCCGCGTTTTCACGGTCCAACACTTTATGATGGTTTGCAGGAGAGAAACACATGAGAAAAGACGAGAGTTTATCTTTATTATATAATGAATACAAATGCAGGTTTCCGGGGAAAGAGTATGTTTTCGGATGCGGCTGCACGAGCCCGAAGCTCCTGCTCATAGGCGAAGCACCGGGACGTGAAGAGGTGAAGTTTTCCAGGCCGTTCTCCGGCGCTGCCGGGAAATGGCTGGACAGTTTCCTCCAGCTTGCCGGGATAAACAGGGAGGATATTTACATAACCAACGCCATCAAATACAGGCTTTCAAAAGAGAACCCCAAAACAGGCAGACTGTCGAACAGGCCTGCGGCCAGGGAAGAGATCGTATCCAGCAGGCCGTATCTGCTTGATGAGATCGGGATCATCTGTCCCTGCTGCATCGTAACTCTTGGCAACGTCCCGCTAAGAGCAGTGACGGGGGATCACAGGCTGAATATCGGCGAATGCCATGGCACGCCTTCCAAAGTGAGCATAAAAGAGCGGGATTACCTGCTGTTCCCGCTCTATCATCCTGCCAGCGTCATCTACAACCGCGATCTGGTGCAGACATATGAATCGGATTTAAGAGGTCTGGTGACACTCCTGAAAGCGGTAAAGGGACACTCCTCTGCATGATGGATTCCATCAGGGTCGAGGATGTCCCTTGAAAGCAGCTCCCGGGTGTCATGTATTCTCTTTGTTATATCTCTCGACTGTCTCGAAGAATGCTTCGATGTTTTCTATCGGTGTTCCCGGAGGGATATCGCAGCCTGATGAGATGACGAAATTCCTGTATCCGGCTGTCCTGTTCAGCAGATCCCATGTTTTCTCCCGTACATCTTCCGGCGTACCATTTCTGAATACCCTTGCCGGGTCTATATTGCCAAATGCCAGCCTGTCTCCGGGGATCTGGGGCAATATATCTTCCATATCGACTGCGTTCCCGAAGTGGAATCCCATCGCGCCGGTGGTAAGCATCGAAGGAACCAGCTTTACCGTGTTCCCGCAATTATGCAGTATCACCATGAAGTTGTCGTCCTGTACGGCATCGACTATCTTCTTTACATATGGTGAAGAGAATTCCGCACACTGCTCCGGCGACAGAAGCCCTGCCGCAGGCTCGGCAATGATTATTCCGGCCGCTCCTGCTTCCCTGAATGCTTTTGCATATGATACGAGGAATTCTGCTGCTTTTTCGAGCACGATATGTACTGTTTCCGGTTCGTCAAAAAGGGCTACCATTATTTCCGTCATGTCATAAAGCCTGCATGCCAGCGAAAAAGGCCCTATCTGGCCGCCAAAGGATGGCCTGTCACTGATGTTCTGCGCACTGAGGGCTGCAGCCTTTATATAAGAGCTTGTCCTTCCTGTTCCGACCTGCGGGATCTTCAGTTCTCTGGCTGATTCATCATCGCTCACTATATTCCCTGAAACTGTCGGGACCTCGTTATCCGAGTACCTGACCGGACTTCCGAAAGCTTCGGCTTCGACGGACAGATCCATTATCGTCATTGCCGCGGCGGACGGATATTTCTGTGCCAGCGCATAAATGCAGCTGAACTGGTCTTCGCCGCTCCTGATCACTTCGGGTATGGTCTTGCCCGAAAGCGCCAGTCCGGGATATGTCATTATCGGCATCGAGTATCTTTTTTCAGATCCGATTATGTTGCGGACCCATTCCCTCATGTTGATCACCATGTCAAAACTCCTTTTTAGTAATATTTATGTGTGACATTTCTCGTTCTCAAAAGAATACTTCCTGCAGGGGAGTATCACCATACCTTTTTCATGTGACATTCCTCGTCTCCAAAGGAATACTTTTTGGTGACATTCCTCATCCCAAAAGGAATGCTTCCTGTTGAGGAGTGTCCCTTTACCGCATTCGAGGAGTGTCACCATACCGTTCTCTTCGCACCTAATTCTACAACAATCGGGAAACAGTTTATATAAATAGATTTCAAAGAATAGTACTATTTTATTATCTTACGTTCTATGCTAAAATACTTTATGAACCAATTGTCGAGTGAATTTGTATCCCATCGGCCGGAAAACCGGCGTATTTTTGGAAATCGTGAAATAATACAAAATATTAAAAAATTGTTCAATACCAGGCATGCATTAAATAGTATGATTTTATTTGGACTGGCGGAGCCGGCAGATCCAATGCTTATCCATACCTGGTACGGCGGCGGTCAGGACTGCCGTTGACGCGGAAAGAGAGTACGGATAATGGACAACAGAACGCTTGAGGAGCTTGGGCTCGACCCGGTCAGAATGAAGCATGCTGTGCAGACTTACAGCCGTTCTGTCGGAGCAGGCTGCATCATCATCGACGATCACGGCGAGACCATCATGGAGGATTGCCCGGGCGGACGGTGCGGACTGTGCAGGATAATGCAGGACAAAGGCAAGAAATGTGCGAATGCGCACCTGTATGGAAATTACCAGGCTGAGAGATTCGGCGGAAGGTATATATTTTTCTGTCCTATCGGACTGGTACACTGGGTCTCGCCCCTGGTTTGCGGCGGTGTCGTCAGAGGAGCCGTTCTGGGCGGTCCGGTACTGATGATGGAACCGGATGAACTGCTGATCGAAGAGATCGCAGTCAACGGGGGATTCGATGAAAACGAGATCGGACGGATCGAAGAACTGGTGAAAGAGCTGCCCATTGTCGGTCCGGACAGAGTGAACGACCTGTCCGAACTGCTTTACATGGTGTCGCTGTACATTACCGGCAGCAACGATACATCCCGGTCCAGGATCGAATCCATGGCTCAGCAGTCCAGGATATCCGAGTATGTACAATACATCAAATCGACGGAAGAAGAACACGCTGATGTCCGGACATACCCGGTCGAGAAGGAAAAGGAACTGATTTCCCTGATAGCACTGGGGGACAAGGCCGGTTCACAGAAGGTACTGAATGAAATACTGGGACATGTGTTTTTTACCTCTGGCGGCAATTTTGAAGTGATCAGGGCAAGGATACTGGAACTTATCGTTCTGCTGTCGCGGGCGGCGCTGGAGGGAGGAGCCGATGTGGAGCAGATATTCGGTCTCAACTTCAGGTACCTGTCCCAGATAAACGAGTTTACGACGGTCGATGAACTGACATACTGGCTTTCCGGTATAATGACCCGATTCACCGACTGTGTTTTCGAATTGAAAGATGTTAAGCATATTGACGTTATATACAAAGCCATCGATTATATCAAAAGGAATTACATGAAGAAGATCTTGCTGGAAGACGTGGCCAACCATGTGCAGCTCAGCCCGTCGTACTTCTGCTCGGTGTTCAAGCAGGAGATGAAATGCAACTTCAATGCATACCTCAACAAGATAAGGATAGAGATGAGCAAGAAGCTGCTGATGGACAACGATATCCCGCTGGCGGACGTAGCGAACCTGGTTGGCTATGAAGACCAGAGCTACTTCACGAGGGTGTTCAGGAGCCGTGTAGGCATCAGCCCCGGCAAGTACAGGGAAAGGAAAGGCCAGGTAAGTATCAGGAAATAAATATAAATCGGGACTGTGATCCCAGGAGAGGTGTTCAAATGAGCAATATATTGAATGAAATCTCACAAAACCTGCAGCAGGGCAGGGCTAAAGCCGTTAAGGAGCTTGTGGAGCAGGCCGTAAAGGAAGGTATCGACGCAAAGACGATACTGGAACAGGGCCTGATCGCGGGCATGTCCGTGATCGGTGAAAAGTTCAAGAACAACGAAGTATATGTGCCGCAGGTATTGATAGCAGCCAGGGCGATGAAGGCCGGCACCGAGGTTCTCCAGCCGCTGCTTGCATCCAGCGGCGTCAAGGCAAAGGGCAAGGTAGTCATCGGTACTGTCAGGGGAGACCTGCATGATATCGGGAAGAACCTCGTCAAGATGATGATGGAAGGGAAGGGCCTGGAAGTCGTCGATCTTGGAGTGGATGTCCCCGCCGATAAGTTTGTTGAAAAAGTAATAGAAGAAAAAGCAGATATAGTGGCTTGCTCAGCACTGCTGACCACCACCATGACTGAAATCAAGACAGTCGTCGACGAGATAGTCAGGGCCGGTATAAGGGACAAGGTCACTATCATGATAGGCGGTGCGCCTGTGACCGATTCGTTCTGCAAGCAGATCGGCGCCGATATCTACACTCCTGATGCGGCTACCGCAGCGGAAGCAGCTGTGAAGGCAATTTCCCAGACGGCGTGAAGGCGAATGGATGCAGCATTTGCACTTGTATAAGCAATTGCTGTGTCTGGCCATGACTGACGGCCTAGGCCTGTTTGGCAACGGTACATGCCCGGCTTTCTTTTCTTCAATATATTAAGGAAAGCCGGGTTTTGTATGCCCTGTATCATGACCCGGTCATATCGGCCGAAGCGATGCCAAAACTGACGAACAAGGCTGTCAAATCGGGAGATATCGAGCCAAAAAACAAGCAACTGCAACATCTGTATATACAGTTCGATCTGGCGCTTGTTAATCATCAAAAATACCCTTGACATCCGTCCATAGGCGGTGCTATAATACAAAAGCCGTTGCGGAAAGACAGCTTTCCGGCAACGCGGACAGCGGTTTTGCGACTGCCTGCGACAGCAAGTTGGAAAAAGAAGTTATAAAAAAGGTAGTTGACAAAACAGACGCGACGTGATAGTATATAAAAGTCGCTCCGATGCGGGCGGCACCGGAACAAAGCCCTTACAGGGCCGCGTGACGGAAGGCATGGACCTTGAAAAGTGAACAGTGACAGACAACACACCG
>ENA-OWPA01001727-OWPA01001727.1-bioreactor-metagenome-genome-assembly--contig:-NODE-1727-length-12837-cov-4.039734_pt1 | contig 12837 bp, 10 predicted proteins | sample MGYA00238139_ERZ651803 | MGnify/ENA primary metagenome ERZ651803 (study PRJEB26909, sample SAMN07631231) | bioreactor metagenome | isolation source: Switchgrass digestor | place: USA: Dartmouth...
ACCGGGTATACCGGATTGGGCTTCGCCGACAGATTTGAAAACGACGGAGCAGCTGTCACTTTCGACGCCAAAGTGAAAGTGGGAGGAGAGTTCCCGGTTGATATCCGCTACGCTAACGGAAGCTCGGAGAACAGGACCATGAGTGTTTATGTGAATGGAACGTTCATACGTCAGGTTTCCTTTGCACCTACTGGCAATTGGGATACTTGGGGTACTTCTACCCAGATGCTGCCGTTAGTTGCGGGACGCAACAGCATCACGATCAAGTATGAAGCAAGTATGGGTGATACCGGATTTTTGAATATTGACAACATAAGCGTTCCTTTCTATCCTGAAACTGCTGTATTTGAAGCCGAGTCTGCGGCCTTATACGGTACGGCAGCCAGGAAAACAGATCACTGGTTTTACAGTGGTTCCGGTTTTGTGGCCGGTATGGAAAGCGTTGGAGCTGAAGTTGCATTCAAGGTTGATGTGCCCCAGTCCGGAAGCTATGATACCGTGCTTAGATATTGCAATGCAAATGGTGTTGCAAAAACGCTTAACGTTTATGTAAATGGTGTCTATCAGACCACTGCCAACTTAGCCAGCAGCGGATATGACTGGAATGTATGGTCCGACTGGGCAAACACCTTCAATCTTCAGAAAGGCCAGAATACCATTTCTTTCCGTTTCGACAGCGGGAACAGCGGCTATGTCAATCTGGACAGCTTACAGGTAAATTTGGCTGCACCCACCGCACATGTAGAAAGAAACATCCTTGATAATGGTGGATTTGAAAGACCTACCTGGGATAGCTCCAAATGGACGGAGTGGCATCCTGCAGGCCAGGCTCTGGCTTATGGCGTTGACAGCGGCATCGGTACGAACCCGCCCGAAGCTGCCCGGGAAGGGGAACAGCGGGCTTACTTCTATCACGGTTCCGCCTATAGTCAGAGTATTCACCAAACTGCCAATATTGAAAACGGAGTGTACAAACTGGAGTTTTGGGCAAGACAGTTCAACACAGCACCATATACAGCACGGGCCGAAGTCATGGAATATGGAGGAAACACCATATACTTTGATATACCCCAGTCGACAGAATGGAGACACTATGTGATTGACAACATTTCTGTTACAACGGGATATATTGATATTGGTTTTTATGTGAATTCGCCGGGAGGGACTACTTTGCACCTTGATGGCGTGAGATTGATTAAGAAATAGTCCATAACCATAAAGATAAAAGCCAAGAGATGAAAAGTAAAATCGTCAATACAAGGATGGTGGTGCCAAGCTGCACGGAAAAATTTGAGTAAACTCACTTTTTTGTGTAAAAATATGGAAGATGATGCGGCAAAATTTTAACCGTATTTTAGAAAAAACCTATTGACTAGATACAGAATCCGTGGTAAACTCATATAAAATTAAATAAGGGAATACATCTTAGAAATAAACAAAGGTGTTTAGATCGTTTGCGATTTAAACACCTTTTTTATTTAATATTAAATTTTTGAATAAAAGAGGGGGATGAAATATGGAAACTCAAGTTATACTGGACACCTTATGGGTTGTTTTAGCAGCTATGCTGGTGTTCTTCATGAACCTTGGCTTTGCCATGGTGGAAAGCGGGTTTGCTCGCGCAAAGAACTGCGTGAACATCCTGTCTAAAAACTTTATTGTATTTGCAGTATCTTCCCTGGGTTTTCTGATTCTGGGGTGGGGACTGATGTTTGGAGACGGAAATGGCCTAATAGGACTGAAAGGCTTGTTTATGGCCGGTGGTGCAGATAATTCACCGGCTACCGGAGATGCCTACCAGGGCGTATATTCTGCCATATCGTGGGCAGGAATTCCTTTCTGGGCCAAGTTCTTTTTCCAATTGGTGTTCTGCGGAACCGCTGCTACCATTGTTTCAGGAGCTGTGGCAGAACGCATCAAGTATATTTCCTTTATAGTATTTTCTTTCTTCTTAACTTTGCTGGTATACCCCATAGTAGGACATTGGATCTGGGGGGGAGGCTTCCTTTCAGAATTGGGCATGCTGGATTTCGCCGGAGGCACGGTGGTACATTCGGTAGGCGGCTGGGCTGCGCTTTCCGGTGTGATGATCCTGGGTCCAAGAGTTGGTAAGTATACAAAGGACGGCAAGATTCATCCTATACCGGGTCATAACATGTCTTTAGCTACAATTGGTGCATTTGTCCTGTGGCTTGGTTGGTTTGGATTCAATCCCGGTTCCACGATGGCGGCAACTCCTGAATCCATAACGCACATTCTTATGACCACCAATACTGCCGGTGTTGTAGCAATACTCACAGCTACAGCCACTTCATGGATTGTGATCGGCAAACCGGATTTGGGAATGTCAATAAACGGTTTGCTGGCTGGATTGGTAGCCATCACTCCTTCCTGTGCATTCGTAAGTGTAACCAGTTCCTTGATTATCGGTGCTGTGGCAGGTGTTGCAGTAGTATTTGCAGTTATTATGTTTGACCGTCTGAGGCTGGATGATCCGGTAGGTGCCCTGGCTGTCCATCTTGTAAACGGTGTTTTGGGTACAATAGGCGTAGGTTTGTTTGCCCAGGATGGTATAGGTGGAATAAGCACGCCCAATGGACTGTTCTTTGGCGGTGGACTGGGACTTTTGGGAGCACAGTTAATTGGTGTCATATGTGCGGGAGCATTTACCTTTGCAGCATCCACAGTAATTTGGCTGGCAATTAAACACACCATCGGTCTCAGGGTAAGTCTTAAAGAAGAGATAGAAGGCTTGGACCTCGGGGAACATGGCAATCAGGCGTATCCTGAATTTGTATCCCGCAAGATATCCTACGCCCTTATTGCAAAAGATATAAATACTGTTTCCGTCGGAGCCGGCGCTTCGGAGAGCATCAAAGCATCCAAGAGTCCGGAACAGGTCAAAATTTGATAAAGGGAGGTTGGAGCCATGAAACAGATTAAAGCAATTGTTCGACCGGAAAAACTGCCGGATGTCAGAGAAGCACTGGAAAAGACGGGTTGCTATCGTGGAGTCATGATAACTGATATCATGGGGCAAGGCGCTCAAAAGGGAATTACCCAGGCATGGCGCGGTGAAAAATACCAGGTGGACCTGCTTCCCAAAGTTATGATCGATCTGGTGGTCAAGGATGAGGATGTGGAAACCATCACGGATATTATAATCAAGAGTGCCCGGACAGGAGATATCGGCGACGGCAAGATTTTCGTTTACGATGTCGTGGAAGCCGTAAGGATCAGAACTGGAGAAAAGGGCAATGATGCATTATAATTACTTCTCATCAGGACAAATTAATAGAAAAATTTTATACCCCCTGCAGCTCTTTTGCTTGCAGAGGGTTTTCCTGTCAGTAATTTTTTTGATTGATTCAAATATGAAATTAGATATCGAAAAGCAATAATTGCTACTGTCTCAAAGTAGCGGATATCTATTAATTTCATCATAATTCAGAATTCATTATTGAATCTGCATTTATTAAAACCACATTTATTAAAACTATATTTATTGAATCCTATATTCTGAACTGTTTTTCAATAATTAAAGGCTGAGATCATACAATTGCCTGCTCAGAGCGAGATGCAGCAGCTGCAAGCAATTGCTCCCGTTGTAATACTTTGTTTTACTAAATTTCACTGCTCACCGGAGTTATTCTTTTTTGACTTCAATTCCTTTATCTTGTTTTCAACATCTTCCCGGCTTACTGTGCTTAAAAAGGTGAATTGAAAATTCAGAGCTTTTTCCATAATTTCCAGCGCCTTATCGATCTTGCCTTTTGCCTCCAGAGTCAGGCCATAATTATAATAAGCTTCAGGGTAGGTTGGGTTTTGCGACATGAGCTTTTCGTATATCTCTTCCGATTTATCCAGTTCTCCCAGCAAATAATAATTCTGAGCCAGATTGTCCACTATTACGGAATTGCTGTTGTTATAATCGTACGCTTCCAGGTTAAAGGCCAAGGCTTTTTCCAGGTCTCCTTTCAATATCAGCAGGTATCCCAGGCTTCCATAGATGGTGGTAGTTTTGTATTTGGAGAATACCTCCTCAAGAAGATCAACAGCTCCGTCAAGATTCCCTTTTTTCCATAAAACGAGGGCAAGATTGGATTTTGCCAGCATTTCATCATCAAAGGCCGGAGATTTGCTGAGGAATTTATCCAATATGGCTTCCGACTCATCCACCTTTCCATATTTAAGAAGAAGATAAGCGTAGGAAATAATGGTTTTTGGCTGGGCTTTTCCAGTGGCGTAAGCTTTCCGGAACCACTCCATGCTCTTTTGGACATCACCCTTGCCATAGCTCACATTGCCCATAATTGCAAAAATCGCAGACCTTCCGGCATATAAAGAATATACTATATACAAGACGGCAAAGGCTAATGCTGCATAACTGTTAAAGAAAAAAAGAATAACGAAAATCAAAACAGGTAAAAGAAACTTGAGGAAGAACTTCATTAATGCATTAGATTTCATATCACTACCTCCGGGTATTTTTCTTCTCGTTAGTGTCAAACTATGCTTTTATACTCTGCCTTGCGCAGCTTGAATTACTTCCGGATAGCACCAAGCTGCATTTCACATATGCTGCTTTGCACTGCCCGGTCCATATATGAACAGTTTAAGCCTTGCTTATCATGATAGACTGTACTCATCATGACAAACTGTGTTCATCATGTGCTCTTTGCATTGATATCTAAAATATCATTTGCTGTTAAAAATATTATAAACCGCCATTTACCAGCATGCAACTGAGAATGTGTAATGATGGAAATTCAAAATAATAATAAATCACCTTAGTAATTATCTTAGTATAGCTAAATTTATGATATGTATCGATATTAATTTTTTAACGTGAAACTTATGCTTGGAAAAGGCTGGCACAGCTTCTGATGCATGTAAAGTGCAATTAATAAAAATCCATGTTCTAATTTTCGCGCTAATGAGTGAATTTAAAAAGCTGTTGAATAAAAAATGAACATATGGTATAATACTACAAAAAATAAGCAAAAGGCTGTGAAAGAGGAAAGTAGGCGGGGATTTTGTCCAAGAGAAAAGATACCTGAGGCTGAAAGTATCTTTACAATATGAACCGTTGAAGTTCCCTCTGGAGCTGCATCCTGAACTAATAGTAGGAGATGCCGGAACATAACCGTTAACTTATGAGGACAATAAAATCAGATGCTTTTTACGATCATCTGAGGAGTTGTCTTATTGAGGGCCTGTATTGAAAAATGCAGGAATTCGGGTGGTAACGCGAAGCAATGCCTTCGTCCCAAAAGGGATGAAGGCTTTTTTGTTGGAAAGGATGGGATTAAATCCAAAAGGACAGCTGTTGGATATCCCGGAGCAGGTTTTAAAATAATAAAACGAAAAAGCTTTTTGGAAAACAGAAAGGGTACATAAAATGAAAAATACGGGGGTGTTCTGCAAACCGTGTAGTCCGAAAGGAAGGCAGTAGGTCCCCATACATTTTTATTAAACCAGCATTAAGGAAAGGAGTCGACTTATGATGAGAGAACAGTTGAACAATATCAAGGCTCAGGCAGAAGAAGCCCTGTCTTCCGTATCATCGATACAGGAGCTGGAAAATGTCAGAGTGAAATATCTTGGAAAGAAAGGAGAACTGACAGCCGTGCTGAGAGGCATGGGAGCCCTTTCTGCCGAGGAAAGGCCTGTGATAGGTCAGCTTGCCAATGAAGTCAGGCAGTTTATTGAGGACATTCTCACCAAAAAGATGAAAGAACTGGCGGAAGCGGAAAAAAGAATCAGACTGGAAAAGGAAAAAATAGACATAACAATGCCGGGCAGAACAAGAAGCTTTGGAAAAAGACATCCCCTGACCCAGGTAATTGATGAAATAAAGGAGGTATTCCTGGGAATGGGATACCAGATTGCCGAAGGCCCTGAAGTGGAACTGGATTATTTTAACTTTGAAGCGATGAATATACCCAAAAATCATCCTTCCAGGGATGTTCAGGACACTTTCTACATCGATGACAATGTAGTTTTAAGAACTCATACATCTCCTGTTCAGGCTAGGGTTATGAAAACTCAGAAGCCTCCCATCAGGATTATATGTCCCGGAAGGGTTTACCGCTCCGATGAAGTGGACGCCACCCACTCTCCGGTATTCCATCAGATCGAAGGCCTGGTGGTGGACAAGGGAGTGACTATGGGAGATTTGGTAGGAACACTGCAAGTATTTGCAAAAGCTTTGTTCGGAGAGGATACAAAAATCCGCTTAAGACCTCACCATTTCCCGTTCACCGAACCCAGCGCGGAGGTTGACGTATCCTGCTGGAGCTGCCATGGGAGCGGATGCAGGGTTTGCAAAGGCGAAGGATGGGTTGAAATCCTCGGCGCCGGAATGGTTAGCCCTAAAGTGCTGAGGGAATGTGGAATAGATCCTGATGAATACAGCGGCTTTGCTTTTGGCCTTGGAGTTGAGAGAGTTGCCATGGCGAGATTCAATATAGATGATATGAGGCTGTTTACCGAGAATGACGTAAGATTTTTAATGCAGTTCTGACAACTATAGAGCAGCATGAAAAAATAATAGGAAGGAGTAATGACGATGAAAGTACCTCTTAAATGGCTTAAAGATTATGTTGATATAAATGTCAGCCCGAAAGAATATGCGGAAGCTCTCACCATGTCCGGATCAAAAGTTGAGGGCGTGGAAAAGCAGGGAGAAGAGATTGAAAAAGTTGTGGTAGGAAAGATAATCTCTGTAGAAAAGCATCCGGATGCCGACAAGCTGCAGGTTACACAAGTCGCTGTAGGGAAGGAGACAATACAGGTTGTTACCGGTGCCCAGAACATAAAAGTTGGCGATTATATACCGGTGGCTTTGGACGGATCGTCTCTGCCGGGAGGAAAGAAAATAAAGAAAGGCAAATTAAGAGGCCTGGAATCCTGTGGCATGATGTGCTCCATACAAGAGTTGGGGTATACCAGGTATGACTTCCCGGATGCAGCCGAGGACGGTATTTATATAATATCAAAGCAGACCCTGGTTGAAAAATATCTGGGGGGAAATAACGATGAAAAGCTGCTGGACGAAACTGTTTTAGGAAAAGATATAAAAGAAGTGCTGGGAATAGATGACGATGTGGTGGAATTCGAAATAACCCCCAACAGGCCCGACTGCCTGAGCATTACGGGAATAGCAAGGGAAACGGCAGCAACCCTGAACACCGAATTCAGAAAGCCTGATATAAAGGTAAAGGAATCGGGCGGTAATATTAAGGATTTGGCCAGCGTTGAAATATTGGATGCCGACCTGTGCCCAAGATATTCTGCAAGAGTTGTTAAAAACGTCAAGATAGGTCCTTCGCCGGAATGGATGAAAGAGCGTCTTAGGGCTGCAGGAATAAGGCCGATCAACAATATAGTTGACATAACCAACTATGTCATGCTGGAGTTGGGCCAACCGATGCACGCATTTGACCTCGACAAGCTGGAAGGCGGTAAGGTTGTCATAAGGAGGGCAAAGGAAGGAGAAATCATCAAAACCCTTGACGGAAATGACAGAAAGCTGGACCCGGATATGCTGGTTATAGCCGATGCTGAGAAACCTGCCTGCATCGCCGGAGTCATGGGAGGATTGGATTCGGAGATAACTGAATCCACAAAGAACCTTCTTTTTGAATCCGCAGTGTTTAACGGGACTTCCATCAGAACGACATCCAGAAAGCTGGGATTGAGGACAGAGGCATCCTCAAGATATGAAAAAGGCCTGGATGTGAATAACACCATCAATGTAGTCAACCGCGCTGCTCAACTGGTTGAGGAACTGGGAGCTGGTGAGGTGGTAAGCGGAATATTGGACTGCTATCCCAAAAAGGTAGAGCCCAGGGTTTTGAAGCTGGAAAGCGACAAGATCAATGCGCTTCTGGGAACTGACATCTCCAGGGAAGAGATGATCAGAATACTGAGAAAAATAGAACTGGAAGTGGATGAAGCTTCCGGCATGATTACGGTGCCAACCTTCAGGATGGACATAGAAGAGATGGCGGACCTGGCGGAGGAAATTGCACGATTCTACGGATATAACAGCATCAAGCCTACACTTCTCCATGGAAAAGAAACCACCAGGGGAATAAAGACCAAAAAACAGAAAATTGAGGATAGGATACTGGATGTAATGACTGCTTCCGGGCTTTCGGAAATATACACTTACTCCTTTACCAGCCCTGGTGTATTTGATACGATAAATCTCCCTAAGGATAGTCCGCTGAGAAATGCCGTAGTCATATCCAATCCTCTGGGTGTTGATTACAGCATTATGAGAACTACGACCATTCCGGATATGCTGACGGTGCTGGCCAGAAATTACAACAGGAGGGTGGAGGAAGCAAGGCTTTTTGAACTCTCTTATACTTACAGGAAGGATGTACCAAGAACATCTCAGGTGGAAGGAATTGACGAAAGCTCGCTGCCCAAGGAAATCCAGGTATTGACTCTGGGCATGTACGGAAATGCCGACTTCTATGATATAAAGGGTGTCGTAGAAGGATTGCTTGAAAAACTGGGAATTTCCAAGTATGAATTTGCACAGGAGACGGAAAATCCGACATTCCACCCCGGAAGGACAGCAGCGCTGCTAATAGATGGGGAGTATGCCGGGGTTATAGGTGAAATACATCCCGACGTCCTGGAGAACTATGACATACAGACGAGGGCTTATGTCGGAGTCATAGAGGTGGAAAAGCTCATAAACAACTATAACGATACAGTGCAGTACAAGCCGCTTCCCAAGTATCCGGCGGTTTCCAGGGACATTGCCATGCTGATACGGGATGAGATAACCGTAAAACAGGTAGAGGATATCATAAGGCAGCGGGGAGGAAAAATCCTGGAGAGCCTGAAGCTTTTTGACGTGTACAAGGGTAAACAGATACCTGAAGGCATGAAGAGCGTCGCTTATTCCATAACTTTCAGAGCTGAGGACAGAACTCTTACCGATGATGATGTAAATAAGAGCATGCACAAGATAATTGACGGACTGAAGAGAAATCTGGATGCCCAACTGAGAGAGTAAAAATGTTTGAAAGAGCAAAATATTGAGAAATTTGGACGTTCAGTTGAAAAAGCAAAATTATTGAGGGAGCAAATTACAGGGAAATTTGGACGCTCAGTTGAGAAATAAATATTTTTTATTAGAGCGGACCTACAAAAAAGACATCTGATTAAATTAACACGTTGTGCCAGCTAATTGGAGGTAGAATTGTGGAGAGTTGTCGGAAGTTTTTAATGTTACGCAACCATGCTACCGTAAATGTCAGCACAACGTGTTAATTTTGCTTTATTCAATCATATCGGAAGGCTTTATTTAAGCTGGCTTTTTGCCATCTCTATCATTCTTTTTACCATTTGTCCACCTATAGGACCGCCTTCCAATCCGTTTTGCCGAGCGCTTACATCACCTTTATAATGGTCATTGTTTTCCTTAACATACTGAAGATGACCGATTTCCTGTGCGCATTCCATCTTGAACTTAGTCCAAGCTTCCTGATCCTTGGAGGTAAATGCATTTTTTCTGTTAGACATATGTTTTCACCTTCTTTCTTTGCTTGCATATTCCTTAAAATAATTTATGTCAATTTTAGTGTTAGCAAAAATAAAAATATATTACGTATTAAATAATTACAGTGATAGCAAAATAATCATCAAAGTAAGATTTTTTCTTTAAAAAACCCTTAAAAAATGATATACTATCAAGAAGTCAGAAGAAAATTCCAGCTGTTTTGCAGCAATTAAAAATCGCATATAAGGTATAGTTCGGTTAAAGCCGTATGCCTGTAGTATAAAGGGATTATTTAGTCAGGAGGTAATTTTGATGGGAAAACTAAAGTTTGATTATTCAAAAGCAGCAAATTTTCTTGGAGATCATGAAGTTAAATATTATGAAAGCTTCATAAAAGCTGCTCATACAATGCTGCATGAAAAAACCGGTGCGGGCAATGATTTTTTGGGCTGGGTGGACCTGCCGGTAAGTTACGACAAGGAGGAGTTCGAGAGAATAAAAGCTGCGGCCCAAAAGATAAAATCCAATTCTGATGCCCTCGTGGTAATCGGAATAGGAGGTTCTTATCTGGGAGCGAGAGCGGCAATTGAGATGCTGTCTCATTCCTTTTACAACATGCTGCCTAAAGAAAAAAGGAAGACTCCGGAGATATATTTTGTAGGAAACAACATCAGTTCGACTTATGTAGCCGATTTGCTGGAGTTGCTGGAAGGAAAGGAGATATCGGTGAATGTGATATCCAAATCCGGCACTACTACTGAGCCTTCCATCGCTTTCAGGATATTCAAGGATTATATGGAATCAAAATATGGCAAGGAAGAAGCAAGGAAGAGAATCTATGCCACTACCGACAAGGCGAAGGGAGCCTTGAAAAAACTAGCTGTTGAGGAAGGATACGAAAGCTTTGTTCTGCCGGATGATGTCGGCGGAAGATATTCCGTACTGACTGCGGTAGGACTGCTGCCTATTGCCGTAAGCGGTGCCAATATAGATGAAATTATGAGAGGCGCGGCTGATGCCTATGAGCTTTACAAAAATCCGAATATAGACGAAAATCCATGCTATCAGTATGCAGCAGCAAGAAATGCTCTGTACAGCAAGGGAAAGACCACAGAAATAATGGTAAATTATGAGCCATCCCTCCATTACTTCACCGAGTGGTGGAAGCAGCTGTTCGGAGAGAGCGAAGGCAAGGACGGAAAAGGCATATTCCCTGCCGGAGTTGACTTCACTACGGACCTGCATTCCATGGGTCAGTATATACAGGAAGGGCTCAGAAACATTTTTGAGACTGTAATTTATGTGGAAAAGCCTAGAAAGAACATAGTCATAAAAGAGGACAAGGACAACATCGACGGTCTTAACTTTTTGGCAGGAAAAGAAATGGACTATGTAAATAAAAAGGCTTTTGAAGGAACCCTTCTGGCCCACACCGACGGAGGAGTGCCCAACCTCGTGGTAAGCGTACCTGAACTTAGCGATTATTACTTCGGAAACATGGTTTACTTCTTTGAAAAGGCTTGCGGTATAAGCGGATACCTGCTGGGCGTAAATCCATTTGACCAGCCGGGTGTGGAGGCATATAAGAAGAATATGTTTGCTTTGTTGGGCAAGCCTGGTTATGAGGAGCAGAAAAAGAAGCTGGAAGAAAGACTTGGCAAATAAAGAATGTTGTCATAGAAAATAAGCTTGCAGCTTGGGGAAGCCGCCGAGCTATGTAATTTCAAATTAAAGACATTTACCCTATAAAATCATAAAACCGGATGCAGTACACTAATCTGTCATCCGGTTTATTTGTTTTTGTGCCGTCTTGTTTGTAATGCCTTGTTTATAACGAGGCTAAAGATGTCACCACTTCAAAGATAAAATACCGTAATTTCCGGTCGGGACATGAACCTTAAAGGAACGCACACATTTCCCAGACCTCTGTTAATATATAGATTTATGCTGTTCACCTTATGGAGCCCGCGCTTTATTCCCATCCGGCACAGCTTTTCACTGCGGAGCATTCGAAATTCCAGATCAAAGGGAGCCCAAATCTGCCCTCCGTGGAAATGCCCACAGAGCATGTAATCCACGCTGCCTCTCGGAAATTTCAGCACGGCATCGGGATTATGCACCAGGGCGATTTTAACCGGACGCTTGCCGGCGGAAGGGATACCATCGCCAGAACTATTGGCTTCGGAAGAAGCGAGGGCTTTATCGATGTCATCCGAATTGCTCCTTATGTCACCAACACCTATGATATTATAAATATTATCTCCCTTTTTAAAGAAGGCCGATTTATTCTCCAACACAGTTATGCCGTGGTTTTCCATCTGATTCATGAACTTTTTGAGCTCGGATTTATTGTTGTAAAAAGCATAATAATCATGATTTCCGAGGCATGCATATATTGGGCGGCTGCTTCTTATCCCGTCCACAAACTCCAGAAAAGCCGGTGTATCGGAAGGCCTTTGAACATAATCTCCTGTCATGACAATAATATCGGGATTCTCCCTTTCAATCACAGAAGCAACCTTTTTAGCGGACACCCTAAGCATATTAATATGTATATCCGATATCTGCAGGATTTTTAATCCCTTTTTGCTTTTTGTGAGCCTTATATGATCCACCTTAACAAAAGAGGCTTCCATGTACATATATATCAAAGCCGCAGCCAACAACCCCAAAAAAACATATAAATAGTGCATTCTGTTACCTCATTTCAAAAAATTATGTATGGAAGCCGCCCAACAATATAACAGTGATTAAGAAGACTTGCGACTTACCATACGGCCGGTGAAACTGTTATTTCAGCTTCATAGCCTATATAGCATATATACAATAATATAACAGCAAGTATTCCATACGGCAACTTAAACTTGAGGAAAATGAAATCCTGATACGTATATTAAAGAATAGGAGAGCAAGAATTTTTGATTTGTGATGGGTATTAGTGAAAAATGATTAACTGGAAGGAAATACCTGTGGATTTTGTATTTACTTCCAACTAGAATATAATAAGGGGGTAAGAAAAATGATAGGTGACGACAGGAAATTGTATCCTGTGAAATATACAATAAAAAGCTACAAAGCAAAGAATACGGTGACTATTAAACAGGCCATAAAATTTTCACTCATTACAGCTATTATAGTCTTTACACTATTTATTACTGCTTTAACATTGTATGATATGGCATGAAGGGAAGGAATGGGCCGGAGTTTTTCCGGCCAACATACCCTGTTTTGCCCAGCTCGAGTAAAATTACTGTAGGGAATCAATTGGAATAAATATCCAAAAAATTGAAAAGAAGATGACATCCTGTTAA
>ENA-OWPA01001732-OWPA01001732.1-bioreactor-metagenome-genome-assembly--contig:-NODE-1732-length-12774-cov-2.759471_pt1 | contig 12774 bp, 11 predicted proteins | sample MGYA00238139_ERZ651803 | MGnify/ENA primary metagenome ERZ651803 (study PRJEB26909, sample SAMN07631231) | bioreactor metagenome | isolation source: Switchgrass digestor | place: USA: Dartmouth...
GGAATAGGAATTTCGATATTGGTTAACTTAATACCCCGTACCTCTAAAGCCAGAGGAACGATTTTCTCATAATCAGGCTCAGAGATATACCAATCAGGAATTTGCATATCTTCGCCCAGCTCTTGGTCTGTCAGGACTGGGAAGCCCATAAAGATAGCACCCATTTCTGCAGCTACCTTTACGTCGTCCAATTCCCCAAGATGGAGAACGAATGCTCTAACCCGACGATGTTGATAGTCTCTGTGCTTTTCTCTTTCGCCGGCAGGTATGCCACCGAAAGCCAAACCGGCACGGAAAGCATAGTTGACAGCGTGAATAACTTGAGTGAAGTTTCCTAAGGGGAAAGCAATGTAATCTTCCCCGATCTTAACATTCTCTTCCAGCAACTGCTCGATGACTTCGTCGCAAAGGAAGATCATGAAACCTTTACCCATTAAGTTGTCCACGATTTTCTTGGCGGATTGAGAATCTTTAGCACGACCAAGGATAACGGCCACGCCGGGAATGGTCCAGTCCACCATCTTAATACCATGTTTCCGGACGACGGGGTCACCCAGGAAACCGGTCCAAGGCGCAACTTTGGGTTCATCACCACGGAGATAATGAATGGTTTCAATAATCTCGGCAGCGTAGAGTACCGATTCACCCCAGAGGCGGGCGTTAGCAAATGTCAATTCTGGTGTGACCTGATTACGCATACGATTGAGTATCGGCACGAGCTCACCAAGAGTGGTTACCTTTTCCCCGGAGAGACAGGTGATAACCGGAAGGTGGTAAGCGGTGTCCGGATAGCCAATGGTTTGATCTGGCCCATAATCTTTAATGGCACGGTTTAAAAGAATCTCCGCATAACTCATGGCAATGATGGTTCCATCATAAGCCTTACGGAGTAATTTTTTCGGTTCCTTTGCGGGATCCTTAATTGCTTCAGCATAAATTTGCTCCATGGACATATTCACTTCCTCCTTTCCTTACCACCCTTGAGCAATAGCGGTGTCAAATTTTTCGGCTGTTTGCTTGTGAATTCTCAGTTTCCAACTACGATATTCAAGGGCATTTAAGATTTTTTGGGCAGCAATTTTCTCATCAACTTCGAAGATGAAGTTGCCACCAAAGACATCGTGAGCAATTTGGGTAGCAATACCATAGACCAAATCGCTACCTTCAAGATAAGGCATTGTACCAACATGAGTGGGAATACCCATGGTTACACAATAAGTACCGATAGCCACAGCTTTTTCATGCATTGCTTCCGGAGCGGATGCAGCATAAGGAACTTTCGGTGTATCTACACCTAATTCCTTAGCCATGATTTGAACGAGGTCCATACCACGGCTGTTATCCACACATGAACCAATGTGGAAGACTAAAGGTAATTTGCCGGCTAATTGCGGATTAGCTTCTTCGAGTTTTCTGATGAAGCTCTTTAAGCCTTCACCGGCATATTTTTCAAGAGCATCAGAGTTCATCAAGCCCATCTTGGCAAATGCTCCGGCGGAGCAACCGGTGGCTACGACAAACACGTCGTTCTTAACCAATTCTTTCAGGATATAGGCATGGGACTCGTCTTGCCGACGTTTCAAGTTATTGCAGCCGGCCATTTGAACAACGCCCTTAATTTGACCGCTGAGAATAGCATCAGTAAGAACAGAGAATGGACGTTCAGGATTAATTTTGCCAAAAATTTCGCTTAAAGCTTCTAAACTAAAGCCTGCTACCAAAGTGTTGCGCTCCTTGGAGAGGTTAATCTTCTTAGGATCGCGTTTGGTGTATGCTTCAATAGCAATTCTTACCAGCTTCTTGGCATCTTCCATAGCTGTTTCAGAATTAAAGGCCAAGTGTTGGGCACCAGGAATCTTCATAATGCCTTCGGTGGTGATGATCTTGGTGTGATAACATTCTGCCAACTGTTGAACAGATGGATAGATACATTGGATATCAACAACCATGGCATCAAGGGCACCGGTTAAAATAGCCATTTCTTGAGAAGCGGAAGAAGTTGCCAAATATACGCCTTCACGCATGAGGAGCTCATTACCGGTACAGCAAATACCTACGATATTGATTCCCTCTGCTCCGACCTTTTGAGCTTCGGCTTTCAATTCACGGGCAGCAGCCACTACCATTTCCGAAAGTACAGGGTTATGACCATGAACGGCAATATTGACCATATTCTCTTGGATAACCCCTAAGTTTGCTTCGGAAACAATGGGTTGAGGCACGCCAAAGAGCACGTCACTGAGGTTCGTACCGATATATTCACCGACTAAGTCCGAAAGACCGCCTTTCAGTCCACCGAAAATGATGTTAACAGGATCAGCGTCAACCCCTTGGGCTGTTTGAGCTAAAAGCTCGGTGATTGTACCGTCGATAGAACGGGGCATAATGTTTGTGCTCTTGAATTTAGTCCTGCGAGGCTCAATTAAGAAGGAATCAAGGAAGGCAGCGGGTTTATCCTGATGTCTGCCAAAATCTTCGTAGGCAATTTCCGTTACGTCACGCAGAATATCTATATCATCTCGATTGAGTGTTTCAACGCCCAATTTTTCAGCAAGTTTACGAAGCTTTTCCGGAGATTTAATCTCATAATCCTTGGTCTTTCCTTCAGCAAGATCATGAGCAGTATGCAGTACATGGCGAGCATGCTCAGAGTGGGATGCAGAACCGCCAGCTATCATACGCACAAGGTTTCTTGAAACGATGGTGTAGGCTGTAGCACCGCAAATACCTCTGCTGCCAGGCCCATCTTCAGCTTTAATACGACAAGGGCCAGCAAGACAAATGCGACAACATATTCCTTTGTAGCCAAATCCACATTGGGGTTGTTGAGCTACAAAGCGATCAAATACTGTCTCAAGTTTGAACTCTTGCGCGACCTTGAGCATTTCTATGGTGGCAGGGTCAGTTGTGCGCAAGGGGTTTTTGGGTTCCACAACCCGTGGCGCATCGGATGGCCTTGAGGTGTGTGTCAAATCCCGATATCTTGGCATTAGTAAACCTCCTCTTTATGATCTAACTTATATTTCCACCTAAAGAGTGCTCTTTGCCTTCCCTAAAATAATTACTTCTCTCTCCTTTCTATTAATTTTTTAAAGATTTTTTCTAAATGGGGTCCCGGAGCACCCTTTGGGAAGGAAGACTGGCTGATATGGACGGACATATCCAGTAACTCTTCACTAAAAGGAATCACGCCAAGGAATTCATCTTCTGGTATATGAGCTTTAAGCAATTCTACATCGGCTTCAGAGCGTATTTTATTTCCAACAACTGCGACTTTGGCAATTCCCAGTTCAAAAGCGAGTTTTTTAATGACTTTTACTGTATTGATACTGACTAAGCTGGGTTCTGTAACAATAACTAAGATATCAACTCCTTGAGCAGTACCACGGGTTAATTGCTCTATGCCTGCACCCATGTCCAGTATAACTGTGTCCTCTTCCGAAAGGATTAAAGAGTTAACTAAGGCATGGAGGAAACTGTTCTCTTTACAATAACAGGAGGTGCCTCCTCCTTTGACATTTCCCATGCGGAAGAAACGAATACCGCCGACCTGAACGGAGTAATCATCTAATATGTCATCCACCTGGGGGTTAAGAGGATAATAAGCGCCGCTGCCACCCATCCGTTGTTCAATCAGCTCTTTCATATCAACGATAGGCTTTAATTCGCTTAATATATTCTCAGGAATACCTAAAACAGTACCCAGGCTTGCATCGGGATCAGCATCCACCGCTAAAACTTGCATCCCAAGGTCTGCTAAATAATGGGCTAAATTCGCTGCAAAAGTTGTTTTCCCAACGCCGCCTTTACCGGAAATTGCAATTTTCATCAGCTTCAACTCCTATAACCTTGAAAGTTCTATTATAAAGTTCTATTATAAAGTTCTATTTTTAATAATAAATCTAGCAATTGGTTCTATTACTAACTATCTGCCTACCCTTGATATTTGACTTTTTGCCCTTGCAAAATGACTTTTTACACTTAATATATTGAAAATCATAGCATTATTATTCTGCAAAATATAGAGAATTCCTTCAAATATTCAGAAAATTTTGTTTATGCGTAAGTTATTTTTTTAGCAAACGCGAAAAATTATGTGAAAATAATTTCTTGCACTAATTTTTATATTCCCTATTTTCTTTGTAAATCCTTCTAGAAAATTATAACTTCATAAAATTTAAATTTTCTGAAAAAAATACAAATAGTATTTATTAACACCCTTTCCGGAATTTATCTTTATAATACTTAAAATTACGCTTGAAACCTCTTGATTTCAAGCGTTTTCGATTTCCATCTTCCTCCAGGCATTGAATTTTAAGGATTTTCGGAAGGTCCTCTCTGTTGGAAAGGTTCTAACATATCCGTAATCCATTTTATTTCATTCATGTCAGTCAATGAAATACTATCCTTATATTCAGTTTCTCCAACCTCCCTGGACTGATTTTCCATAATTTTATTCCCAGGAATAGATTTATCCATATAAACATTAAGAGGGATATCCAACATTGACTAAACCTCCTTTAAGGGTTTTTGTCACTAGCATCCCTCTTAATGCAAGACCTATACTAAATTTCAAGCAGATGCGCAAGGAAATTATTTCTATTTTAATATTTCTGTTAAGTTTAATACTTTTATTAAGTAAACCAAATAATTAATAAGGCCAAGGATGATAAGCCAAGCCAAGAGCTCCGGGACCGACATGGGTGGCAATCACCGGTCCTGCTTCAAAAATACGGATATCTTGTCCCGGGTATTTTTGTTTCAGCTCTTCAGCAATTTCTTTTGCTTCTTGAAGCGCTCGCACATGCATCACTGCAATCCTATGGGGTTTTCCTGAAGCTAAGGCCTGATCCAGTTCTTTATATACGCGTTGCAAAGCTCTATTTTTGGAGCGGACTTTATCAAATACATCGATAATTCCTTCTTCATTAAAATACAGGATGGGCTTTATCTGAAGCAAGGTACCAAATAAAGCCGAAGCTCCGCCTATCCTTCCTCCTCTATGGAGGTATTCCAATGTATCGACAATAAAAAAGAGGTCACAGTCAGCTTTTAAAAATTTTAATTTGGTGATTATCTCTTGAGCACTTAACCCCTCTTTAGCCCAATCAGCTGCAGCCCAAGCCAGTAATCCTAACCCTAAGGCTGAAGAGCCGGAATCAAAAACATGAATATTAGGATTTCCCAGCATTTCCTTCGCCATGGTAGCTGAGGCATAGGTTCCACTGATCTTTTCTGAGAGATGAAGGCTCACTATTTCCTCAAACCCCTGGTCTAACACTTCCTTATAAGTTTCCGCAAAAGCTCCTACAGAGGGCTGTGAAGTGGTGGAAGTACCATTTATTCTTTCTAATTTTTCAAAGAACTCAGCATTGGTTAAAGCAATTTCCGGAAAAGTTTCTCCACCAATATTAACTGATAAAGTTACAATACGGATATTATACGCATTAATAATATCTAAAGATAAATAACCGGTGGAATCCATAATAATTGCAGTCTTACTCAATCTTTCTCCCCCGCTCTGTTTCTTTTTTGTAATTTTTATTATTTTTTCTTGTAATTCTTTTTAATTACATACAAACAAGTATATAAGAAAATAGAAATCCTATCAACACCGGCGGAGACAATCTCCAGATCGAAGAAATTAACGCAGAAAACTTGACAGTATGTGAAGGTTTTGCTATATTAAATAAGTCTGATAAGTTAAGAAAATTAACGGGGTATAGCGCAGTTTGGTAGCGCGCCTGCTTCGGGAGCAGGAGGTCGTGGGTTCAAGTCCCGCTACCCCGACCAATTTAAAATACGCAATGTTAAGTGTTTTTCCTGGGTGGTTAAGACACTTTTTTTGTTTATTCAGCTATTTCCCAGAGAATACTCATCCATGCACGCGACAGCTTAACTCACTAAATCTCTATTATAAAGGAGAAAGATTATGCTTAAAGGAAAGAAAACTTTTCTGCGGCCATTGGAACCTGAAGATATTAAACTTTATTATAAATGGTATAATGACCAAACGGTTAACTACTGGGCTAATGGCGCTTGGCCTTTAAGCACCATGCTCAGCGAAGAAGTCATTGAAGAACGCTTTTTTCTTCCGCAAAAAGACTGTGGCAGGTTTATTATCCTTAACGAAGAACAAAAGCCGATTGGAACTATCGGTTATCGGGATGTGAATATTCCTGCCCGTTCAGCAGTGTTGTTTATAATTATCGGCGAACAAGAGTACTGGGAAAAAGGTTATGGTACAGACGCTTTACGGGTGCTGGCGGAGTATCTCTTTTTCCAATGGAATTTCAATCGATTAAGTTTAGATTTATGGGATGGCAATATACGTGCTCAAAAAGCTTATGAAAAAATCGGTTTTAAGGTGGAAGGCCGGTTAAGGCAAGCCCGCTACGTTTTAGGAGAATATCGGGATGCCATTATCATGGGTTTATTACGGGAAGAATATAAAAAAATGTAGATTTATCGTAGAATATAATAATACTTGAATAATACAAACATATATTGTATGATAATCTTAATTGAATACCTCTGGGGATTGGTGAAATTCCATACCGGCGGTAAAGCCCGCGAGCCTTATGGCAGATCTGGTGAAACTCCAGAGCCGACAGTATAGTCTGGATGGGAAGAGGAATATATAGTGCTTTGTCACTATGGTTTAATTTGTCTTGCTTTTTTTACCCCAGAGGACTGCCTCTGGGGTTTTTTATATGCATTAGGAAGTATAAGGTATAAGCGGATTTGTAAGACTAATGCTATTTCAGAGGAATCAAATTCAAAGTGGTGATAAAAGCGTGAACCAAGATAGTTTTTACATGGCACGAGCTATAGAATTAGCAACTAAGGCTTTGGGTCGAACAAGCCCCAATCCTTTAGTCGGTTGCGTAATCGTAAAAGACGGAAGGATTGTTGGTGAAGGTTATCATCAAAAAGCCGGCACTCCTCATGCTGAGGTCCATGCCTTAAACGCTGCCCGAACAATGGCCCAAGGAGCAACTGCTTATGTCACTCTAGAACCCTGTTCCCACTTTGGCAAAACCCCTCCCTGTGCCAATGCCTTAATCGAAGCAGGGATCAAACGTGTGGTAGTGGCTATGGTGGACCCTAATCCTTTGGTCAGCGGCAAAGGGATTCAACGTTTGCAGGAAGCAGGGATTGAGGTAGAAGTTGGCCTTATGGAAGAAGAAGCCCGCAAAATCAATAAAGGCTTCCTGAAAGCTATTACTACCGGTTTACCTTATGTCCTCTATAAGTCTGCTCTTACTTTGGATGGAAAAATCGCTACCGAAACAGGGGATTCCAAATGGATCACCAACGAAGCTTCCCGAGCTTATGCTCATCGGCTCAGGGATCAATTTGATGTAATAATGGTTGGCAGCGAAACAGTGCTGCAAGATAATCCTGCTCTTAATTGTCGGATTGAAAACGGACGGGACCCGGTGCGCTTGATTGTGGACGGAGAGCTAAAACTGCCTCTTGAAGCATCTATACTCAATTCTTCCTGTACTTCACCCTGCATAATAGCTACAACAACTTCTGCTTCTCCGACTAAAATCCAGGCTTTGGAAAGTATGCCCAATGTAGAAGTATGGAAGTATGATACTCAGCGTTACGTTCCTTTAGAAAAGATGTTAAGAGATATTGTCAAACGAGGCTGGAATTCTGTTTTACTTGAAGGTGGTGGCAGACTGGCGGGTTCCCTCTTGCAAGCCCAGTTGATCGATGAATTGGATTTCATCTTTGCGCCCAAACTTATTGGGGGCAACGGTCCATCTCCACTTGCAGGAATGAAAATACCTTTAATGGCCCAAGCTATACCTTTAGAAATTCTCGAGACAGATCTTACAACCGGAGACTTACGGGTAAGAGCCAAAGTGCTCTCAAGCCAAGCTGAAAAGAGGTGAAGCTAAGCTATGTTCACTGGAATTATTGAAGAACTAGGCAAAGTTACAGAACTGAACATCCTGCCGGATTCGGCTCAATTAACCATTGAAGGTGCAAAAGTGCTGGAAGGCACTCAAATCGGGGATAGCATCGCTGTCAACGGAATTTGCCTGACAGTGGTCAGGATGCAGGGAAAGCTCTTTACGGTTGATGTTATGGCTGAAACTTTAAAAAAGACAAATCTAAAAGATTGTGTGCGGGGCACACGGGTGAATTTGGAACGTGCTCTCCAGCTTTCTACCCGCTTGGGCGGACACCTCGTCAGCGGCCATGTGGACGGAGTTGGTACCATTCATAAAATTACCCCTGTAGGAATTGCTAAGGTTTTTGAGATAACTGCTCCCCAGGAACTTTTGCGCTATATTTTGCCTAAGGGTTCCATTGCCGTGGATGGTATTTCCCTTACCGTAGTGGATCTCTTGCCCCATTCCTTTACCGTCTCCCTTATCCCTCATACCCGTCAGGAAACAACCCTTGGCTTTAAAGGTGTCGGAGATATGGTGAATTTAGAAACCGATATCATCGGTAAGTATGTAGCTCGATTTCTGGAAAAAACAGAAACTCCTAAGAAAGATTTATCCTTGGGTTTCCTAGCCGAACATGGATTTTTATAACAGGCTAATTTAAATAATATACAAGAATGCAGACAGGAATAGGAGTGTTGAAGTATGGAATTTCAATTTAATACTATTGAAGAGGCTATCGAAGATATTCGGGCTGGTAAAATGGTAGTCATGGTGGATGATGAGTCCCGTGAAAACGAAGGGGATCTGGTCATAGCTGCCGAAAAGGTAACCCCGGAAGCCATTAACTTTATGGCTATTTATGCTCGCGGCTTAATCTGCGTTCCCCTAACGGCTGAACGGATTAAAGCACTTAACCTGGAGCCTATGGTAACCAATAATACCGATCCCCATGGCACCGCCTTTACCGTCAGTGTGGACGGTTATAATACCACAACCGGTATCTCTGCTTTTGAACGGGCTGATACTGTTAAAGTACTTGTGGATCCCAACAGTCGGCCTGAAGACCTGAGACGTCCAGGCCATATCTTCCCTCTCAAAGCCCGGGAAGGAGGCGTCCTTGTTAGAGCAGGACATACAGAAGGAGCAGTGGATCTTGCCCGGTTAGCAGGTTTGCAGCCGGCGGGGGTTATTTGTGAAGTCATGAAAGACGATGGTACAATGGCTCGGGTTCCCGATCTCATGCAATTTGTGCAAAAACACGACCTGAAGATTGTGACCATAAAAGATCTTATTGATTATAGACGTCAGAAAGAAAAATTAATTGAAAGAGTAGTTGGCGTCCAACTTCCTTCTGATTTCGGCGAATTTAAAGCCATAGGCTATCGCAGTATCATTGATGACCAAGAGCATATCGCTTTAGTCAAAGGTGAAGTGGATGATGGGGAACCTGTTTTAGTAAGGGTTCATTCCGAATGCTTAACCGGGGATGTTTTTCACTCTCGCCGCTGTGACTGCGGTGATCAACTGGCTGCAGCCCTAGATAAGATTGAGAAAGCCGGCCGGGGTGTATTGCTTTATATGCGCCAAGAAGGCCGGGGAATCGGTTTGTTAAACAAACTCAAAGCATATAAACTCCAAGAAGAAGGCAAGGACACTGTGGAAGCTAATCTGGCTCTAGGTTTCCCGGCAGACCTTAGAGATTATGGAGTAGGTGCCCAGATTCTTGTAGACCTTGGTATCAAAAAAGCGCTGTTAATGACGAACAACCCCAAAAAAATCGTGGGACTTGAAGGGTATGGTATTGAGATCGTCGATCGCGTCCCCCTGGAAATACCAGCAAAACCGGAAAACGAAAACTACCTGCATACTAAAAAAAGCAAAATGGGACATTACTTATCAAAAGTACGTTAAGATCAACGATAGGTTAAAGGCAATTTATTTTAGTTGAGCCAACTCAATTAATTTAAAAATACTTTAAAGCTGAAAGGATGAAAAACTATGATTACTTATGAAGGCAAACTAGTTGCGGAAGGTTTAAAATTTGGCATTGTTGTATCTCGTTTTAACGAATTTATCACTAATAAGCTTCTGGGGGGAGCCCTTGATGCTCTTAACCGTCATGGGGCTAACGATAGTGATATTGAAATAGCTTGGGTTCCAGGAGCTTTTGAAATTCCATTGGTGGCACAAAAAATGGCAGAAAGCCAAAAATACGACGCAGTAATTTGCTTGGGCGCAGTCATCCGCGGTGCCACTCCCCATTTTGATTTTGTCAGTGCCGAAGTGAGCAAAGGTATTGCTCAAGTAGGTTTGGCAACAAAAACTCCGGTTATCTTTGGCGTTTTGACCACAGATACAATTGAACAGGCTATTGAAAGAGCCGGTACCAAAGCCGGCAATAAAGGCTTTGATGCTGCTATTTCAGCCATTGAAACTGTAAACCTTTTAAAGATGCTATAAAAACTTTGATTAAGCCTTCAATACGATCTTGATAATTTTGGATAATCCTCCAAAATCTAATCCTTGTCAAAGAAGGTGGCTTTTAATAAACTATAGCTTAGACTTTCTTTGCCTAATTCTTTGTCGAGGAGATGAGCGCATGACCACTGAGAGAATAGCCATGCCGGATATGGAAAAGCAACTTGAAGCAGCGCGCTCAGGTAATCAGGATGCCTTAAATTGGCTTATTCAGTATTATGAACCTGAAGTTCGTAAAATCGCCTATAAATATTTTTTACACAGGGCTGAATATGAGGACCTACTTCAGGAAGGACGTATTGCTATCTATAAAGCAATATTGTCCTATAACCCTCAATCAGGAATACCCTTTCTCCATTTTCTGCGAATGGTCATAAAACGCAAAATCATCGATAGTATACGGGCCCACAACAGGCAAAAACATTTGAATTTAAATGAAGCCTATTCCTTAAATAATGTCTTTTCCGATGACAGAGAAGATTCTTTTATCAATTATTTGACCAATAACGGCAATCCGGAAAAAACGGTTATAGCTGTTGATGAAACTCGGAATTGTGTGTTAGAACTCATGGATTGTCTTTCGGATTTGGAGCGAAAAGTTTTCCAGTGTCATTTCCTGGTGGGAATGAAGCAAAGGGAAATTGCTCAGCATCTTGATATAACTTCCAAATCCTTAGACAATGCTATTCAGAGAATCCGACGCAAAATAATCGCCTATCGCGACAAAGAAATAGCCGGCTAAAAAGATAAAAAGAGGCAGTTGGTTAATGAACTGAACTATTCAGTTAGTTCATTAGCCAACTGCTCTATATTTTCTCCCTTCAGGATTTCCTGTGCCGTCTGGCTACAGTCTTCAGGAACATAAATATCCACACCGTTAAGCAAACCGAATGAGGGTTTTAAATCACCTATGCCAGGATAATCCTTCCAGGCAGGAACCCCTTCTCCTTCCAAAAGACCAAGGATTATGTCTGCTTCCATCTCCGTAGCGACATTAGCCAGTAAGACCCATCCCTGTTTATCCATTTTTCTCCCGCCCTTTTTCAAATACTTTTTCCTTAAGTACAGGCTAAAGGAATCCTTTCTAATTTATATTTATCTTATTCGGAAAAAGGATGCAAGCTATTTAAGGGTTTCAAAGAGAAATTCTCCCTGTGGGTCAAGGCTTACTTTGACCTGGTCTCCCTCTTGAATAAGGCCTTGAAGGATTTTCATGGCCAATGGATTTTGCAGTTTTTGCTGGATTAGCCTTTTCAGAGGACGCGCGCCATAGACAGGATCATAACCCTGCTCGGCCAGTTTCTGCATGACAGCCTCGGATAACTCTAAGGAAATACGCCGCTGTGCTAGATATTTGCGCAGTTGATTAATTTGAATCTGCACGATAGAGAGAATATGCTCCAGGCCAAGAGGATGGAAAACGATAATTTCATCCAGCCGATTGAGAAACTCCGGACGGAAATATTTTTTCAACTCCTCAGAAACCTTGGCCCGCAAAACTGTCTGAGGAACTTTAGCCGCCGTCATTTCTTGAATTAAGGGGCTGGCTATATTGCTGGTCATTATGACCACGGTATTTTTGAAATTGACCACCCGACCCTGTCCATCAGTTAAACGTCCATCATCCAGGAGTTGAAGCAAAACATTAAAGACATCACCATGGGCTTTCTCTATCTCATCAAAGAGAACGACGCTATAGGGTTTACGTCGTACTGCTTCTGTTAATTGTCCCCCTTCTTCATAACCTACATATCCCGGAGGAGCGCCAATTAAACGGGAAACTGTGTGTTTTTCCATGTATTCAGACATATCTATGCGAATTATGCCTTGCTCATCGTCAAAAAGAAATTCTGCCAGGGCTTTAGCTAACTCCGTCTTTCCTACCCCTGTAGGACCAAGGAATAGGAAAGAACCTAACGGCCGATTGGGGTCCTGAAGCCCTGCCCGGGATCTGCGGACAGCATCAGCAACGGCTTTTACAGCTTCCTCCTGACCAATCACCCGCTGGTGAATTCGTTCTTCCATGTGCACCAGTTTTTCCATTTCACTCTCCAGAAGCTTGGCTACAGGGATCTTTGTCCATTTGGCAACAATTTCGGCAACATCCTCTTCCCCAACTTCCTGTTTGAGCAAACTGTTTTTACGACTGCGAAGTTGCTCTTCCAAACCCTTTAGGTCCTTCTCCAGCTTTGGCAATACCCCATACTGGAGTTCTGCAGCTTTGTTATAATCATAAATCTGCTGGGCATGTTCCATTTGCACTCTTGTTCGGTCAATTTCTTCCTTTAAGGAGTTGATTTTGGCTAAAACTTCTCTCTCCCCTTGCAACTGAGCTTCGAGAGAGCTGCGCTCTTCTTTAAGATTGGCCAAATCCTCTTCGATC
>ENA-OWPA01001734-OWPA01001734.1-bioreactor-metagenome-genome-assembly--contig:-NODE-1734-length-12767-cov-9.263672_pt1 | contig 12767 bp, 10 predicted proteins | sample MGYA00238139_ERZ651803 | MGnify/ENA primary metagenome ERZ651803 (study PRJEB26909, sample SAMN07631231) | bioreactor metagenome | isolation source: Switchgrass digestor | place: USA: Dartmouth...
CGGAAGTTAAGCATCTCAGCGGCGATGGTACTAGGGTGGAGACGCCCTGGGAGAGTAGCACGTTGCCAGACATTTTAGTTTACTTAAAAATAAAGTGAAAAAATAAGAAAGCCTTATTACGTTGGTCCGTAGTAAGGCTTTCATTATTTATTACTTAATTATGATGAATTTAATAAAAGGTTCTATTACATAAGTCAGTAATAGAACCTTTTTTGTTATTTATTTCTCATTGTTGAAAATTTTAACATCCTCTGGTATATTAGAAAATATAGACTAATTTTTACAATATTTCTAAATATTTCAACATCAACATATTACCGTCTTCTGTATGTTATAGGACTTTGGGAGGTGTTGCTTTTTAATTGGAAAAGACATTTTCGATAAATATATTAATAGTATCAGGTGATATAAGTTGAAGGTTGTTTGTATAGGAGATAGCTTGACATTTGGCTTTAAAATGACCAGAGAAAATACATGGCCCAGGATAGTAGAAAAAGAATTAAATATTATGGTTGTAAACAAAGGCATTTGCGGAGATACAACTTCTGGAATGTTATCGAGGTTTAACTATGATGTTTTAGATGAATCTCCAACCCATCTTATAATAATGGGCGGAACCAATGATTTGATTTTTAAAGTTCCGCTATCAGTAATATATTCCAATTTGGCTTCTATAATTTATCAAGCTTATCATCATCAAATAGTTCCATTGTTGGGAATAAGTATACCATTGGTACCCCATATAGCTGGGAAATTTTTCAGCTTTACAGATGATTTCCAAATGGTTAACGATAGGCTTTTATTGTTAAGGGATTGGATACTTAATTTCAGCAGTTTAATGGGATTTGAAACAATAGATTTTTTTAGTGAATTTTATGATTATAGCCTTAAAATGGGAAAAGAAGACATGTATATTGATGGGGTTCATCCAACTATCGATGGAAATAGAAAAATGGCCAGACTGGTTATAAAAGCTTTAGAAAAGTATCTATAATATACTAAAAATAATCGTTCCCTTACCCTTTTAATAAAAATGATTTTGGGGTGAAAAGGAAAGTGTTAAAGTTAAGAGATTTTGATTATGAGGAGAATATTTTAAAATCATTAAATGAATTAAAAAATAAAAATGCAAAAAAAGACTATGTTCTAAAAGGATGGGAAAGATGTATTAAAAAAGGCATTGATCCAAACGGGAAAAAGGTGGCTGCGAGATTAAGTGAAGAAGAGTTTGAAAAGGTTTTTGAAGAAAACTCTCAATTGATAAGTTTTTCCAAGCCATTTATGGAAGACTTGTACTCCTTTGTGAAAGGTTCGGGATTTGCTGTTATATTAGCTGATGCCAATGCCTGTATTTTGGAAGTTATTGGGGATAAGGAAATACTGGAAGATCCGGATGGAAGAGACAGCCTAAAGAAAGGTTGTGTTTGGGAAGAGGAACACGTTGGCAATACAGCCATAAGTACCTGTATATTTGAAGAAAAACCTGTTCAAATATCTGGAAAGGAACATTACTGTAAAGTATTTAAAAATTGGACTTGTTCAGCTGCTCCTATAAGAGAAGATGGCAAAATTTTAGGAGTATTAGCTGTTAAGGGATATGATTGGAATAGCCATCCACATACATTGGGAATGGTAGTTGCAGCTGCTAAGGCCATTGAAAATCGAATAGTAATTGAAAAGGCAAAGGCTGAAATCATATTGAAAACAAAATATCAGAGTGCCATTGTTGAATATATTCCCGATGGATTTTTGACCATAGACAATAAAGGGATTTTAACATACATAAATCAAACAGGTGCTGATATTTTGGGAATAGATAGGGAGAAGTCCATAGGCAAGCCAGTAAGTGAACTTGTAGACTTTGAGCCTGTAATATTGGATGTCATTAGAACTGGAAAAGGCTATGTAGATAAAGAATTTATTATGACTAATAATAAAAATGGAATGAAATATCATTTTATAAAGACAGCTACACCTATTCGGGATGATGAGGGAAATATTATAGGGGCTATAGATAATTTCAAAAAAATTACTAGAGTTCACAAGATGATGAGAAAACTAGTAGGAAATTATGCTAAGTTTACATTTGATGATATTGTTGGAAGCAGTGAAAAGATGAAGGAATGTATAAGGCTTGCAAAAATTGCTGCCAGAAGTTCATCAAATGTACTGATATATGGAGAAAGTGGAACAGGAAAAGAATTATTAGTTCAGTCAATACATAATGAAAGTAACAGGAAAAATGAAAGTTTAGTTTCAATTAATTGTGCTGCAATCCCGAGCGAATTAATTGAAAGTGAATTATTTGGATATGAAGGAGGAGCTTTTACAGGAGCACTTAAGAATGGACAAATAGGCAAGTTTGAATTGGCAAATGGAGGAACAATATTTTTAGATGAAATTGGGGACATGCCCCTTCACATGCAGGCAAAACTTTTAAGAGTGCTCCAAGAAAATCAGTTAGTTCGTGTTGGTGGTAAAGATGTAATAGATATTGATGTTCGAATTATAAGTGCTACAAATAAAGACCTTCTAAAGGAATGTAAGAAAGGCAACTTTAGAGAAGATTTATATTATAGGTTAAATGTATTGTATATAGTAGTTCCTCCATTAAGAGAAAGAAAGGAAGATATAGAAGAATTAGTTTATCACTTCATAAATAAAATTAATATAAAAATAGGAAGAAATATAAAAGGGGTATCACCAGAGGTTATAGATTGTTTTATGAAATATGATTGGCCTGGAAATGTTAGGGAATTGGAAAATACAGTAGAAAGAGCCATGAACATATGCAGTGGGGAAATTATACAGCTTAGTGATATCGCTAATTTCTATGAAATGAATATTGCTAATAAAAACAATAAAATAGAAGAAATAAAAGATAGTTCCAATATAAGAATAATAAGCTTGGAGGAAGTTGAGAAAGAAGCCATAAAGAATGCCTTAATAGTTACAAAGGGCAATATATCTCAAGCAGCCAGTGCATTGAAGATTACAAGAAATACTCTTTACAATAAGATGAAAAAATATGGTCTAACAAGTGATTAAAAAGAACATTATTAAAATCAAGATTATTAAAATTTATTTATTGTGTAAAAATTAAACAGAATATAATGCTAAAAAAATGAACACTGTTCATTTTTTTAGCATTTATTTTTTTGATGATTTTTTTCATAGAACAAAAGAAATATATCTTTAAAAAATAATTTTATGCTAATTTCAATACTTACAGCAAATCGAAAATCTCAATTTTAATAATTTTTTGTTATATGACAAATTGGCATGAAATATGCATAAGCAATATGTCGAAAAGTGTAATAATACAAGGAGGTGTAGCTGTTTTGGCTGAATTTAGTAAAGAATTAATAACATATTTTTATAAAACAATGTGCAGAATAAGGCTTTTTGAAGAAACAGTGGAAAAACTGTTTTTAGAAGGTCAAATTCCAGGGTTTGTACACTTGTATATTGGGGAAGAAGCAATAGCTACAGGAGTATGTGCTAATTTAACAAAATCAGATTATATAGCAAGTACTCACAGAGGCCATGGCCATACTATAGCAAAAGGTGCAGATTTAAAAAGGGCAATGGCTGAAATATTCGGTAAAAAGACTGGTTTATGCAAAGGGAAAGGCGGCTCAATGCACATTGCTGACTTCAGCGTAGGAATGCTAGGTGCCAATGGGGTTGTTGGAGGCGGATTTAATTTAGCCGTTGGTGCAGGTTTAGCAATTAGTATGCAAAAGAGAAAAGATGTATCGGTAGTATTCTTTGGTGATGGAGCATCCAACAGAGGTACTTTCCATGAAGCAGCAAATTTGGCAGCTGCATGGAAACTTCCAGTTATTTTCGTTTGTGAAAATAATCAATATGCATCAACTACTCCACATGGAACACAAACATCTGTAGAAAATATTGCTGACAGGGCAGTAGGATATGGCATGCCAGGAGTAATTGTAGATGGAAATGACATATTTGCAGTATATGAAGCAGCTAAAGAAGCTGTAGAAAGGGCAAGAAATGGAGGAGGCCCAACATTAATTGAAGCAAAAACTTACAGGATAAAAGGTCATTTTGTAGGTGACCCAGAGCTTTATAGAACTAGGGAAGAAGTAAATAATCAATTTGAAAACAATGATCCAATTAAGCGATTTGAAAGAAAAGCACTTCAAGAAAACTTGTTAACTAAGAAGGAAATGGAAGCAATTAAGGAAGAAGTAAGGAAAGAAATTGAGGAAGCGTTGGAATTTGCTCAAAATAGTCCATATCCACACAAAGATGAATTATTTGATGACTTGTATGTATAGGGAGGTGGCTTGAATGAGAGAAATAACATTTGCTCAAGCAACATTGGAAGCTATGGCGGAAGAAATGAGAAGAGATGAACGCGTATTTGTTATGGGAGAAGATATAGCAAGACAAGGCGGTATCTTTGGCCAATTTAAAGGGCTTCCTCAAGAATTTGGATTTGACAGAGTAAGAGATACTCCAATTTCAGAAACAGCAATAATTGGTGCAGCAGTTGGAGCAGCATTAGCAGGTATGAGGCCTGTGGCTGACATGCACTTTGCAGATTTTATGGGCGTCTGCATGGACGAGCTATTCAACCAAATGGCTAAGATACGCTATATGTTTGGAGGACAATGTAAAGTTCCAGTAGTTGTAAGAGCTCCTGATGGACTAGCAAATAGGGCAGCAGCACAACATTCTCAAAGTATTGAATCATGGTTTATGCATATACCAGGAATAAAAGTTGTAGCTCCTTCCAATCCAGCAGATGCAAAGGGATTGTTAAAAGCTGCAATCAGAGACGATAATCCAGTAATTTATTTTGAAAACAAGATACTTTACAGGGAATTAGGTCCAGTGCCAGAAGGAGAATATATAGTTCCAATTGGAAAAGCAAATGTAGTCAAAGAAGGAAAAGATGTAACTATTATTTCTTATTCCATAGCCATGAAACATGCTAATAAAGCAGCGGAAATCCTTGCTAAGGATGGCATAGATGCTGAAGTCATAGATTTAAGAACCATATCGCCATACGATAAAGATACAATAATGGAATCTGTTAAAAAGACTCATAGATTAGTCATCATCCATGAAGCAGTAAAACAAGGTGGTGTAGGTGCTGAAATAGCAGCTTTTGTAGCTGAAAATGCCATAGATTATCTTGATGCCCCAATATTAAGATTTGGTGCACCATTTGTTCCAGTTCCATTCTCACCACCATTAGAAGATGCTTATAAGTTAAATACAGATGAGATAGTTGAAAAAATTAGGAGGATGTTTTAGATAACAAAATGATTAAGGTTCAAGCTGTTAATACAAATAAAATTAAAACATTTGTTGGACGAATATATCCTGGTGTAGACCTAATTGAAGGTATTAAGGAAATATGCGAAAAGAACAACATTGAGTATGGAGTAATTCCAACTATAATTGGCAGTTTATCCAGCGGATGTATAGTCTATGCTATTCCTCATGATGGAAATAAATTAGGTATAAAGTATAGTGACCCCGTGCATATCGAAGGTCCGTTGGAGTTATTATGCTGCCAAGGTTTTATTGGAAAAGGTGAAGATGGTGAATTCCAAATCCATCTTCACGGCCTTTTGGCAGATAAGGATATGAGGGTAATAGGAGGACACTTTGTCTCTCAAGGCAATATTGTATTAGCTACAGCTGAAGTAATGATTCATGCGGTAGAAGATGCAGGATTTATAAGAAAATATGATGAAGAAACTGGATTCCCTTTATTCAACTTTATTAAAATTAATGAAAAATAATTAAGAAGGAGGAAAGTTATGTTCAAGAAGGTTATTGCTTTATTGATTTCTATAGTTATTATAAGCTCATTACTTGTTGGGTGTAGCGGGAGCAAGACGACTAGCGGATCATCAGAAGAAAAGATAACTTTAAAGATGAGCGTTACAGGTTCTGATTCATCTTCATGGACTAAGGGAGCTCAGTATTTTGCTGACTTAGTAAAGGAAAGGACAAATGGTGCAATAGAAATCAAGGTATATCCTAATGAACAACTATCTGGCGGTAACCAAGGAAAAGGCGTTGAAATGTTGAGAAATGGTAATATAGATTTAAGCTTCCACTCTAACATTATTTATTCAATAATGGATGAACGTTTTGGAGTAATTAGCTTGCCATGGTTGTTTACAAGTTATGAAGAAGTAGATGAAAAGCTAAGTGGAGAAGGTGGAGAAGCAATATACAAATTATTGGATGAAATAGGCATTGTAGGTTTAGGCATTGGTGAAAATGGATTTAGGCAAATAACTAACTCCAAGAGGCCTATAGAAAAGCCAGAAGACATAGAAGGTCTAAAGATTAGGGTACCAGGTATGAAGATGTATATTTCATTGTTTAAGGCTCTAGGTGCAGACCCAGTTGCAATGAACTTTGCAGAAGTATTTACAGCTTTACAACAAAAGACAATAGATGGACAAGAAAACCCAACAGACATAATTACTTCATCTAAGATATATGAAGTACAAGACTACTTATCAGTATGGAATTATTCCTATGACGCTATAATTTTAGGAATGAACAAAGAAAAATTTGAATCTTTAAAACCAGAATATCAAGAAATACTAAAAGAAGCTGCAAAAGAAGCATGCGAATATCAAATTAAGATAAACAGAGAAGCTGAAAGTGAGCAATTAAAGATGTTTGAAGAAAAGGGAATGAAGATTTCAACTGTATCAGAAGAAAACATAAAGAAATTCCAAGAAAGGGTACAAGTTGTATATGAAGAATATGAACCAATAATGGGCAAAGAACTTATAGATACTTTCAGAAACTAACTTAATGAAAACTGTGAGTCCTGAGGATGGAAAATCGAGGACTCACAGTTTTTATGGAAATCCCGTTAGGAGGTGGTTTTATGAAAAAGCTTCTAGATCACTTTGAAGAATATATATCAGCATTATGCATATTTATAATGACTTGCATAGCATTTGCCAATGTACTTTCCAGAAAGCTACTACATGCATCATGGTCGTTTACGGAAGAAATTACAACAAACCTTTTTATATTAGCAAGTATGCTAGGTGCAGCTGTAGCTGCAAAGAGGGGAAGCCATTTAGGTTTGAGCTTATTTACTGATCTCCTTCCCAAAAAATATCAAAAATATGTTACCCTAGTTGTTTCATTGGCTGCAATTGCTCTTTGTGTAGTGATTATAGTTCAAGGCTTTATAGTGGTAGGACAAGAAATGAGAAGCGGACAAACTACTCCTGCTTTAGGATGGCCTGAATGGATATTTGGTACCTTTGTACCTATAGGAGGAATATTTATAGCCATAAGATATATTCAAGTTGCAGTAAATGCATTTAGAAAAGAGAAGGAAGGTGCAAAATAGATGTCAATGCCCGTAATATTATTTGGCAGTTTCCTAATTTTGCTATTTTTAAACATACCAATTGCTGTGGCATTAGGTTTATCAAGCTTATTTGCAATGATGGCTAATGACACCATACTTACATTGTTACCGATGCAGTTGCATGCAGCTATTGGGAAATTCACATTACTAGCTATTCCATTCTTTATATTAGCAGGTAATGTAATGGAAAAAGCAGGAATATCTGAAAAGTTAATAAATTTGGCTGATAAAGCTGTTGGGCATAAAAAGGCAGGTTTGGCAATTGTTGGAGTTATAACCTCTTGTTTCTTTGCTGCCATATCCGGTTCTGGTCCAGCTACAGTAGCAGCATTAGGTGGAATCCTCATTCCAGCCATGATTAAAAACAAATATGATAAGGGTATGTCATCAGCATTGATGGCTACTGCAGGTAGCATAGGAATAATAATTCCTCCGAGTATAGCGTTTGTAGTATATGGTTCTGTTGCAGAACAATCAATAGGAAAACTATTTATTGCTGGTATAATTCCAGGAATTTTAGTTGGTATAGCACTTATAGTAGCTTCTTTAATTGTCTGTAAAAAAATGCCTATTGAGCAAAAAGAAAAGGCTTCAAGAAGAGAATTGTGGGAAGCTTTCAAGGATGCTTTTTGGGGCTTGATGATGCCAGTCATCATATTAGGCGGAATTTATGGAAGCTTCTTTACTCCAACAGAAGCAGCTGCTGTAGCTGCTGTATATGGAATATTAGTAGGTATATTTGTATACAAAAAGATTAAATTCAAGGAGTTTATAAATATATTAATAGAATCTTCAGTTCAATCAGCAGTAGTACTATTCATTGTAGCTACAGCAAGTGTATTTGCTTGGATAGTTACTACAGAAGGAATAGCCCAAATGGCAAGTGAAGCAATTTTATCTATATCTGGTGGAAATAAGCTATTATTCCTATTATGGGTTAACATAATATTATTGATAGCAGGCTGTTTCATAGATGCAAATTCAGCAATGTACTTATTTGTTCCAATACTATTGCCAGTTGCGAAGGAACTAGGTTATGACCCAATTGCCTTTGGAGTATTGATGACAGTAAACTTGGCAATTGGACAAGTTACACCTCCAGTAGGAGTAAACCTATATGTTGCTGCACCTATGGCAGGAATAAACCTAAAGGAAATTTCAAAGGCTGTAGTCCCATTTGTAATAGCTTCATTAATAGCATTATTGTTAATTACTTATATACCTCAAATATCCTTGTTCCTACCCAATATCTTAGGAGTAAAATAAGGCAAAAGGAGGTTGGAAGATGGCAAAGTTACTTGTAATGCCAAAGTTGGGTTTAACAATGGTAGAAGGAAAAGTATCCAAATGGCATAAAAAAGAAGGAGATGAAGTTAAAAAAGGTGATGTCTTATTTGAAGTAGAAACAGACAAGATAACTAATAGTATAGAAGCTGACCAAGATGGGGTAATTAGAAAAATATTTGTAAATGAAGGGGAAAAGGCAAAAGTTGCAGCACCAGTAGCAATTTTGGCTGGCAGAGATGAAGATATAAGCAGTTTACTTCAAGAAGCAGGCGTTGAAATAACAGAGAATTTAAAAGAAGAAAAAGGACATGATGTAAAGGAAGTTAAAGAATATACCCATGTTAGAAAAGATGGGGAATATATAAGGGCTACACCTTATGCAAAATATTTAGCTAGAGAAAAATCCATAGATTTATCTAAAGTAAAAGGAACAGGAGAAGATGGAAGGATTGTAGCAAGAGATGTATTGAATTATGCTGAAGAAGTTAAAATCAAGATTTCACCAGTTGCTGCAAAAATGGCTGAAGAATATGGAGTTGATATAACTCAGATAGATGCAAAAGGAAGAATTATGAAAGAAGATATCTTGGCTGCTATTGATGTAAATAAGATAGAAGCATTAAAAGAAGAAGTTAAAGCCAAAGTTGAAATAGTTACTCCAAATACTATGAGGAAAATCATAGCTCAAAGGATGCTTGAAAGCTGGACTACTACTCCAAGAGTTACCTACAATATGGAAGTAGATATGACCAATACCATTGACTTTAGAAATAAGTTGAAAGACAGCTTTACTAAAGCTGGTGCAAAGCTTACTTATAACCATATCTTAATGAAAATAGCATCTAAAGTTCTCTTAGAATATCCATATTTAAATGCCAGCTTTAATGGCGAAGTAATAGAATTGCATAATTATGTAAATATTGGCCTAGCTGTTGATGTTGGAGATGGCTTATTGGTTCCAAATGTTAAAAATGTACATGAAAAGCCTTTGTTAGATATTGCACTTGAAACTGAGGCTTTAATTAAAAATGCAAGAGAAGGGAAATTAAGTCCTGACGATTTAGCAGGTGGGACATTTACCATTACCAATATTGGAATGTATGGCATTGATTCCTTCTCACCAATCATAAATAAACCTGAAGTGGCAATTCTAGGGGTTAATAGAATAGCTGAAAAGCCAGTTGTAATTAATGGGCAAATTGTAATTAGGCCAATGATGAATTTAAGCTTGTCTGCTGATCACCGATTAGTAGATGGTGCTATGGCAGCTAAGTTCTTAGTAAGATTTAAGGAAATATTAGAAAATCCTTATTTGCTATTCATATAATCTAAGGAGGCATTAAATATGGCAATAAATATTGTAATGCCAAAGTTAGGGTTAACAATGGCAGAAGGGAAAATCACAAAATGGTTTAAAAAAATAGGGGACCCTGTAAAAATAGGGGATCCCTTATTTGAAGTAGAGACAGATAAATTAACAAATACAATAGAATCGAAAGAAGAAGGGGTATTGGCAAAGATATTGGTTGAAGATGGAGAAAAGGCACCTGTGGCAGCAACAGTAGGAATATTGGTAAAAGAAGGAGAAGAAGTGCCTGATGTAGAAGTTCACAAGGAAGAAACTGTACAAGAAGCAGCAAAAAGTGAAGAAGAAAATAAAAAAGTCGTAGTAATTGGCGGAGGCCCCGGTGGATATGTTGCAGCTATTAGATTGGCTCAGTTGGGAGCACAAGTTACATTAGTAGAAAAGGGAGAAATTGGCGGGACCTGCCTAAATGTAGGATGTATACCAACAAAAGTGCTTCTTCATACAGCTGAAATCTATAGAGAAGTTATCAATGGTGAAGATATTGGATTGGTAGTGGATGGAAAAGTAAAAGTTGACTGGAAGAGGTTGCAGCAACGAAAGGAAGAAGTAGTAACCCAGTTAAAAGAAGGAGTAGCTGGGCTTTTAAGGGTAAACAATGTGGAAGTAATAAAAGGAAAAGCTTCATTTGTTGATAAACACAGCATTAATGTAGAAAAAGAAGATGGAAGTAATATAATACTTACTGCTGACAACTTCATCATAGCAACAGGCTCAGAACCAGCTGTACCGCCAATTAATGGAGTTGAACTTGAAGGGGTAATAGATAGCACTGAAGCTTTAAGTTTAGATGAATTACCAGAAGATATAGTTATAGTAGGTGGAGGAGTAATAGGTGCTGAATTTGCTACATTGTTTAACAGCCTTGGTGTAAAGGTAACTATAGTAGAAATGCTTCCATATATACTACCACCAATAGACAGATTCGTATCAGAAGCTGTTAAAGAGAATTTTATTAAAGACGGAATAGACGTCTTTACATCAGCTAAAGTAACTTCAATTGAAAAAGAAAGAGATAAACTTCTTGTAAAAGTCTTAATTGACAATGAAGAAAAGACAATTAAGGCGGAAAAAGTCCTTATGGCAGTTGGAAGACGTGCAGTTACAAATGGGTTAAATCTTGAAAAGATTGGAGTACGCTTAGATAGAGGATTAATATGGGTTGACGAAAGAATGAGAACAAATATTGAAAATATATATGCCATAGGAGATGTTACAGGTAAAAACATGCTTGCCCATGTAGCTTCAGACCAAGGGATTGTGGCTGCTGAAAACATCATGGGACTTGACTCCAAGATGAAGTATAACGCCATTCCATCATGCGTATTTACAAAACCTGAAATTGCATCAGTAGGATTAACAGAAGAACAGGCAAAAAGCCAAGGCATTGAATATGAAGTAGGCATATTCCCACTAGCTAATAATGGTAAAACATTAATAACAAAAGAAATTGAAAATACCATGGTAAAAATCATAACAAACAAAAAATACGATGAAATCATTGGCGTACACATCTATGGTCCAAGGGCTTCAGATTTAATAACTGAAGGTACTCTTGCTATCAGGCTGGAAGCTACATTGGATGAATTGTTTACTACTGTTCATGCCCATCCAACTATTGGAGAAGCCATAAAAGAAGCAGCTCTTAGTGTCAAAAAAATTGCTATTCATTCTGCCAATAGTTAAGATTTATTAGTGTTGGAGTGCACAGCATTCCAACATTTTTGTTTTCAAGATAAACATTATAACAATAGTTATACTTAATGCACTTGAAAGGGCTAAAATCGTATCTTTCATTGCAAGAATATTTATGTCGATGATTACCAATCCTAAAAAATTACAGGATTTACAAAGTCATTAAGTAATGTTGTGGTTTCATCTATTACAGCTGTTATAAGTACTTCTGCAGCTGTTGGATTTGGTTCGATTATAAAGAGTGCAACAATTATCCTAGCAAGTTTTGGGGTATATTAATTTTAATGGATTAATTACACAATGCGGAGGGATTAAGATGAAGCCAGCAGATATCAAGAAAATTGGAATTGCAGGAGCGGGTATAATGGGCTCAGGCATAGCTCAGATTTTTGCAAGGAAAGGATATGAAGTAGTAGTTATTGATATTAAGGAAGAATTTCTGGAAAATTCCAGGAGATTAGTAAATTTATTTAACACAAGCTTAATAGAGGAAGAATTAATGGATAAAGAAGAAGCTGAGAAAATAGTAGGCAATATAAAGTATTCTTTAGATAAAAATGTATTTTCAGACTGCGATTTAATAATTGAAGCCATTATTGAAAAATTAGATGTTAAGCAGGACTTTTGGAAGGAAGTTGAGGAAATAGCAAGGAAAGATGCCATCTTTGCTACAAACACTTCTGGCCTCAGCATAAATGGAATAGCTGAAAAATTAAAAAATAAGACAAGATTTATTGGTATGCATTTCTGGAATCCACCGCATATTATACCACTTGTTGAATTAATAAGAGGCAATGAAACAAGCGATGAAACTGTAAATCTGGTTTTAGAACTAATAAAAATGATAGGAAAAGAACCAGTAGTGGTTAAAAAAGACGCTCCTGGATTTATTGGAAACAGGTTGCAGTTTGCAGTATTCAGGGAAGCATTAAATATCGTTGAAAGTGGAATAGCAGATATTGAAGATGTAGATAAGGCTATGAAATTTGGGCCTGGCTTTAGGTATCCAATAATAGGGCCATT
>ENA-OWPA01001738-OWPA01001738.1-bioreactor-metagenome-genome-assembly--contig:-NODE-1738-length-12740-cov-3.198373_pt1 | contig 12740 bp, 11 predicted proteins | sample MGYA00238139_ERZ651803 | MGnify/ENA primary metagenome ERZ651803 (study PRJEB26909, sample SAMN07631231) | bioreactor metagenome | isolation source: Switchgrass digestor | place: USA: Dartmouth...
GGGGACGATGCCCACATCGTCCCGAGTGTTGACCACATTGTCCGTGGTTTGATGTAGGGGCCGACGACCCTGTCGGCACGTAGTAAGAAACGTGTAAACAAAGGCGTTTGTTCTTATCTAAATGCAGGGCTTTTTGGGAAATACGTTCTGTCACCAGGCTCGTAGGGGACGATGCCCACATCGTCCCGAGTGTTGACCACATTGTCCGTGGTTTGATGTAGGGGCCGACGACCCTGTCGGCCCGCTTATAATTAGATGAGAATACTTTTGGTCGTTTTGAAAACTCATGCTCGCTGCAATTTGCTATATTTAATTATGTGTTACCTATCTAACACTGCGACTAATTATCTTCGGTATTCTGGTTTTAGGTCTATTATTGAGAACGAACAGACTAGCAGAAAGTTTGTTAGGGAGTGAGATAATTGCGCAGAAAGCTGCTGTTTTTCATAGTTGCTGTAGCTGTCGGATTAATGGTTTTACCTTTAACACTCCAAGCCGAGCAAACCACAAAGGGGATTTTTAGGGTAGGCCAAAAAAGCTATACCATTGACAATGTTACCTATTCCATGGACGTAGCCCCATTCATAGAAAATGGCCGGGTATATGTTCCGGTAAGATATTTGGCCCATATGCTGTCCCTGCCAGGTGACGGGGTGATATGGGATGCCTCTTCTCAATCCGTGTTCATGGGCAAAGAGGGTATTGCCATTCGCCTGCAGGTGGGGAATGCGATTTTGCAGCGCAGCCCCGGTACATTCATTTCGATGGACGTTGCTCCTGTAATCCGCAATAATAGAGTATTCCTTCCCGCCAGGTATGTAGCCGAACAATTTGGCTTCCAGGTTGAATGGCTGTCCCAGACCCAAGAAGTATTTATAACAAGGGGAACCAGTTCCCTAATACAGCCACAAATACCGGCATCAACATCAGATAATAAAGCCGTTTCGAAAGAAAAAGAAGAAGCATTTATAGAGCCATACCAATGGAAATACAAAGGAGGCACATGGACCTGGGCGCCGCAAATCCCGCAAGATATGGCGGATTCTACTATCCAGTATTACAGGAACAACAAACCTCATCCCCATAGAACCGAATATGATTATTTACTGACTTATTGTATGGATAAAGAATCTTTGAAAGTGCTGTCTACCGTAGCCGAGGTAATGAAAGCCGGAGCAATAAAGAACGGCTTTTCCGAAAAAGAAATCCCTTACATAGTAATTGCCTTTGTTCAGAGCTTTGAATACGTATCCGATTCAATCTCATCCGGATATGATGAGTATCCTCGTTATCCCCTGGAGACTCTTTTGGAACGCAAGGGAGATTGTGAAGATACTGCTATACTTACCGCTGTTCTGCTTAGACAGTTGGGATATGGCTCAGCCTTAATTTTCTTTGACGACCACTGTGCGGTAGGAGTCAAGGGAGACCGGTCATTAGAAGGATATTATTATGAGGTAAACAATACCAGGTATTACTACCTGGAAACTACGGATACAGGGTGGAAAGTCGGCCAAATGCCCGAAAAACTAAAAAATAAAAAGGCGCTAGTTTTGCCGCTGCCGTAAGCAGCTATGATAAAGTCCTCACTGACTTTGGGCAATGATGACGAGCCTTCTTTTGTGTCATTGCGAGTACAGTTAGCGACGCGGCAATCTCTTTTATTACTGGATACCGTCAATCTGAACCCGCTGGTTCATGTCCAAGGCATCGGTGGATGGCCGAATTAGATAAGGCGCTAAATCTGCATATAGTGAGAGAGGGTAGCAATGAATTTGATGCACTATATAATAATGACCAGAGATTATTGCCGATTCATTTCTTTACATACAAGTCGTTGAAAAAGTTATTGAAAAATGAGTCCATTAAAGTATTGCATAGCAGGGTTTTTCATCTTTATAATCGCATTTCGTTACTGTCAAAATATATCAATATTGATGAATATGCTAATAAACTGTGGTTCTTAAAACAGTATTTTGGTAGGGATATTTTAATAGTAGGGCAGAAGGAGAAGTGATTAAATAAAAGACCATTTTTAATCGCGTAGACACATAAATCAAATGTGTTTGAAAATAACCCCGTGCGACCCACGCGGTTTTTATTTCCTAAGGTGAGGTTGATAAGATTTGAATTCTGCGACTTTTTGGTTCCGAATCAGTTGCTCTGCCAAACTGAGCCACATCCCACAGCTTTTCTCGAATAACATCTGGACGGGTTTGTATGTTAATGAAATTAAAGCACGCTGTCATAGACATAATTGTTAGTGTATTATAGAAGAAAGTGTTTTGGGGGAGGGGATCCTAATGGAGACCATTAGTATTTATCCGATTGGATACGTTATTTCCCCGGTATTAGAAGTCAAGGATATGCCGCCTGGTGGGGTGGCGGCAGAGATTGAGGTTTTGCCTCAGTATCAGCCTGCCTTGCTCCGTTTGGAAGAGAATTCTCACCTGTGGATTCAGTCCTGGTTTCACCAGGCAGAGCGTGATAAGCTAATCGCCCGCCCCCGTGGCAACCCGGATTTGCCTCCATACGGTGTATTTGCCATTCGTTCCCCGGCACGCCCCAATCCCATTGCCTTGTCTTTAACCAAACTGGTTAAAATTGAGAATAACAAGCTGTTTGTAGAACGTTTAGATGCTGTGAACGGCACTCCCGTTCTGGACATAAAACCTTATTTTGAAAACGATATCGTCTTCTCACCTCGTACTCCTTATATTCCGGGCAAAACCCGCACCTCTCATCAGGAACAGCTGCTGCGCCAGGCTTTGATTCACCACCAGGAAAAGTGCCAGTCTTTGTACCTGGCAGTGCGCATGGCCATGGTAGCGGATGAAATCTTCGGCCATCTAAACAACCCGGAACTAATGATTAATGTAACTGGTTCAGCCTGTCTGGCCGATACTATCCAAGGCCTGACCCGGGCAAGGCTGGCCAATCCGCCCCGGTTTTCCTATGAATTTTCAGTTACTTTGCAGCAGACCATTTGGACTTTGCCCGGCCGGGGAACCTTGACTCTGACCTGGCTTGGCCCCAGTGACATCATGGAATGTGCTGACGAAGAACTGTTCAGCATGGATTTTAAACTGGATTAATTCCTCCACTGCCTCTCAGCTTGCCAATCTTTTTTAACAGCACCTGGAAATTTTTCTGCCACAAATTATTACAAACGTGATAGAATTATATCAAAATATAATAAGGGGGAAGGGATGGTCGTATGTTTGATTATCTGATGACACCTGAGCAGCAAAAACTGCGGGATGAAACCCGGGATCTGATAAAATCGCTGCCCCGGGAGTACATTCTGGACATGGATGCTGACAAGATTAAGTATCCTAAAGAGTTTATGCAGGAAGCAGGGCGCCGCAACCTGATCGGCATTAGGGTACCCAAAGAGTATGGCGGACGCGGGGGACAATGGCAGGACGACATAATCGTTTGTGAGGAGATCTGTGTGCCGGGTTACATCTTCGGCTGTACCTGGGGTGTAAGCGGGGATGTGGTAACGGAAGCCCTGGTGCATTTTGGAACGGAAGAACAGAAGAAAAAGTATTTGCCTCCCATATGCAAAGGAGAGAAATTTGCGGCGGAGTGTTTAACCGAACCCCGGGGAGGGTCGGACTTTTTTGGAGCGACTACCATAGCCCGCCGTGACGGAGATGATTTTATTCTGAACGGGCAGAAACGCTTTATTGTAGGGGGAGAAGGGGCGGATTATTTCCTGGTCTATGCCAAGACCGATCCGGAGGCTCCTCCCCACAGGTCCATCACCTGTTTTATGGTGGAAAGAGAAATGGGAGTGAAAACCGAGTACCTGTACAACCTGATGGGCTCACGGGGAGGCGGGACTGCCCGGGTAGTATTCGATGAAGTGCGGGTTCCCAAGGAAAATGTCATTGGCGAAGTCAATGGAGCCTTTGCGGTGTTTTCCCAGATGATGATTCCGGAGCGGTTTGGTACTGCTGCCATGACCATTGGGGCTGCCCGTCCGGCACTGGAGATAGCCACCGATTACAGCACCAAGCGCAAAGCCTTTGGCACTCCTATAAAGAATTTCCAGGGAGTAAACTTTAAGATTGCTGACATGGTTATCAAGCTGGACACCTGCCGGGCCATGATTTACACTACTGCCCTGGCTCTGGACGGCGGTCAAGTAAAGCCCAGCCGCTGCCGGCGCATGGCCTCGGAGTGCAAACGGTTCGTTTCCGAACAGTGCTGGGATGTGGCCAATCTGGCCATGCAAGTTATGGGAGGCATTGGCTATACCGATGTTTATCCTATTGAAAAGATAGTGCGGGATTTGCGCCTGTCCATGATTTGGGTGGGTACCAATGAGATTATGAATTCGATCATTCAGCATGAGTGGTATAAGGAACGTGCTGAAGAACTAACTACGGATTCCAAACGGAACAGTGAACTGGATGCTTTCAGTGCCTTCGCAGAAGGGGAAAAGGTTTACGAGTAAGCAAGCAGGGAGGGGGATAATATGGAAAGCAGATGGCAGGAAATGTACCGGAGCAAGCTTATGTCTGCTGATGAAGCAGTCAAATTCATTAAGGACGGTATGTTGGTAGCTTCAGGTGCAATAAATGCCCAACCACAAGCACTGAATAATGCGGTTGGCCTGAAAATGGCATCAGGAGAGCTGAAAAATGTCAGATTTCTCTGTTCCCTGTCTGCCCGGCCAACGACTATGCATAATCCCGAGTTGCTTGAAAAAATGATTGCCAACGGCAATATGATAGATGCTATGTATGCCGGGCCGTTGGAACGCTACTTTTTGGAACAAGGTTATTATTCTTATGTTCCCCATCGTCTGTTTGACGGCCCGATGATGACTGCCCGGGTAGGTCTGGATGCCGCAGTGATAGTGGTTTCACCAATGGACCGGCACGGCTTTTTCAGTACCGGTGTCAACCCCGACTATGTTTATGGTTTTATTCGCCGTAATCCAGGATGCGTTATTCTGGCGGAAGTAAATCAATATATGCCCCGTTCTTATGGAAACAATCATTTTCATATTTCGGAACTTGCTGCTGTGGTGGAAAATGATCTGCCCCTGGTGGAACTGCCTGTCTTCCCCTTGACAGAGAAGGATGAACTGATTGGCCAGTATATCGCTGAGAGAGTTCCGGATGGGGCTTGTCTGCAGTTGGGAATTGGCAATATACCCAATGCGGTGGCCAAATACCTGACCAACAAGAAGGATTTGGGGATTCATTCGGAAATGCTGTGTGACAGTATGGTGGACCTCTACGAAGCCGGGGTAATAACCGGCAACCGCAAAAACTTCATGCCCCGCAAATGGGTAGCCAGCTTTGCCTTCGGCACCAAACGCCTGTATGACTTTATTGCCGACAATCCTTTGGTGGAAATGCATGACTCGGAATTCGTCAACGACCCCTACAATATCGGGCTGAATGACAATGTAGTATCCATAAACTCAACCCTGGAGGTAGACCTAACCGGTCAGTGTGCCTCTGATGCCATTGGCAACCGGCAGTATTCCGGTGCCGGCGGACAGATGGACTTTATCGAAGGGGCCTGGCGTTCCCGGGGCGGGCAGGCTTTTCTGGCCTTGTATTCCACTTACGAGACCAAAGATGGGCAGCTGCGCTCCCGCATAGTTCCTTCCCTGCAGGCCAATGCCATGATAACCACTACCCGCAATGATGTGCAGTACGTGGTCACCGAATATGGAGTGGCCTGGCTGAAGGGATTCAACCTCAAGCAGAGAGCAGAAGCTTTAATAAAGGTTGCTCATCCGGACTTCAGGGACTGGCTGGAATTTGAGGCCCGCAAATTAAATTACCTGCGCTAACCAACCTGGCGGGTGTCTGAGCGACACCCGCTTAATTATTCCAGTATTTTCTGATAGGCCAGTACATCCAGCAGTTGACCGAACTTTTCGCCCACCTGCCGGTAGCAGGCACACTGGGTGTAGCCATTGCGGGTGAATACATCAATGCTGCGCTGGTTTTCGCCGCAGATTATAGACACCAGAACACGTACATCCTTGGTACGGGCGAATGCCTCAATGTGCTGCAGAGCCCGGCTGCCGATACCCTTTCCTACATAGTCAGGGTTCAGGTAGAGGGTTACCTCAGCCGTGCGGTCATAACCTTCCCGGTTCTTGAACTGGTTCAGCAACACATAGCCGCAGACAACTTCTCCCTCAAGTATTACAAAAGTCTGATACCTGGGGTTATCAAAGAATACCATCCGCTTCATTTCTTCCAGGCTGGGAGGGTTGGTGTGAAAAGTCGCTGTGGTATTAAGAACATAATAGGTATATATCTCTAGTACTTGCTGCAGGTGTTCCGGTCTAATAGCTTCAAATGTTACGTTCATCGGCTGTTACTCCTATGCTGAATAAGTATTTGCATTGATAATCACTTGTGATAGGGTTCACCCCGGATAATCTTAAACGCCCGGTAAAGCTGTTCAGTCAGAATCAGCACCGCCATTTGATGCAGGAAAGTCATGGGCGAAAAGGACAGTATAAAATCCGCCCTTTGCTTAACAGCGGGGGCGAGACCATGGGATCCTCCCACCACCAAGTTGACCCGGGTTAACCCTGAGGCGTTCCATTTTTCCACGTAGGCAGCAAACTGCTCGGAGCTCAGCTGCTGGCCGCGGCTGTCCAGGGCTACCAGCAGTTCATCCGGGGACAGCAGGGCAAGAATACGCTCTCCTTCTTTGTTCAATACCTTCTGAATTTCTTGGTCAGATGCTTTAGGGTTGGTCTTTTCCTCCAAGCCGTCCACCAGTTCTACATTAGTGTAAGGCCGCAAACGCTTCAGGTATTCATTGATACCGTCAGCAAAAAATGGCTCGCGAATTCTGCCCACGGAAATAATGCGATATTTCATACCTGACTCCCTTTATCTCGACTTTAACAAGTCTAACTCATCTTTTCTCAAAAATAAAGCGGAGTGTATACAATTCATTTCCCGTGCCGGCAATTGAGTATTTATCACATTCGTAATATTATTTAATATAGAGCTTGCACCATGGATTTTAAGGTTTGAAGGTTAAGCGATCCGAAGAGAAAAGGATTAACCCAGGAACCCTAAACAATCTTGAACATGGATTTGCCCTGGGTTTGGTCAATATTTAAGCCCAAGGATGGTTATTATTTCCAGCTATAACAGGAGATCCTGCCATGATTTATGTGATTATCACCGAGGACTGTGCCAGCTGCGGACTTTGTGAGGACGTCTGCCCGGTTAACGCAGTCAGTTCAGCAGGTCTATACAAAATAGACCCAGAGATGTGTACCGGGTGCGGCGAGTGTGCTGACAGCTGTCCGGTGGAGGCCATTCAACCTTTTCAACAGGATTAAGGCTCCACATTTCCTCGCTTGATATCCCGGGCCTGCTGGAGTGCATTTAAAGTCTCCGGGCCTACTATGCCATCTGCCCGGATACCCTCAGCAGTCTGAAAAGCTATTACCGCTTCTTCGGTTTTCTGCCCGAAGTAGGAATCCAGCTTGTACTTGTAATATCCTAATTCCTTCAGGATACTCTGGACAAAGCGCACATCACTGCCCCGATCACCTTTTTGCAGTATCCGGCCTGAATAAGCCCGGCCTATTATGGAAACCAGGGTTCCTACGGGGGTCTTATCATAAATTTCGATTACATCCTCATTATGCAGGCGAATACATCCGTGGCTGACCGCTCTGCCGATAGACTTGGGGTTGTTGGTTCCGTGAATGCCATACCCGCCCCAGGGTACGGAGAGACGCATCCAGCGGACTCCAAAAGGGCCGCCCGGGTTTACTGCTTTGGACACAATGGTCCAGTTGCCCAGGGGTGTGGGAGTGGATGATTTGCCGATAGCCACCGGATAAGTCTTGGTAGGAAGACCGGGAACACTGAAGTATAACCTGCGTTTATCCAGGTTAACTGTAATTAGAACACCGGAGCTCTGTAATATCGCAGAACTTTCAGTATCCCTTGGGGATTTGGTGAGAAGACGGCTCCAAGTCTTTACCCCCACCACCCCATCTACGTGGAGGCCTTCCTGTTTTTGAAACTCTCTTACCGCCTGGTCGCAGGCTGTGTTAAAAACACCAGTAATCGTACCGGAATATAAATTAACCTCCTGCAGAATCTGCTGCACCAGTGCTACATCGGGTCCCTGCATAGGTTCCGGCATCAAGCGCAAATAACGACTGGCATATACCATATACGTCACCTCATTATTTTTGTTAACAGCATATGGTCCATACCCGGCCTCGGCCCCAGTAGATTTTTGCCAGTTAAGGCAGACACAGAACCATAAAATTTACCAAAATATGGAAGGAAATTTCTGGGTGGCTGGAGAATTCTGAACTAAAAATAATGGTGAGGGTGTGGGATATGAAACCGTTGCATACTAATGAGGTTGACGATCTGCTCGCTACCGCAGCGGCCAGGATTCAGGAGCATGATATCAGCGGGGCGCTGGATATGCTGGTACAGGCTTACCAGATGTGGCCTGACAATTCTCTGGTGCTGAATATGACCGGCAGATGTTATCAGATACTGGGGGAATTTGAAAGGGCTGAGCGCTGCTGGGAGGAAGCTATCCGCCTGGAACCTGACAATGATGTGGCCCAATCGAATTTAAACGAGCTGCTCCAGCCGGCCTTTCAGTTTTGGCTGAAAAGATATAATGAAGCTTTAGCCCTGCTGGAAAAAAAGAGATTCAGTGAAGCCCGGCAACTGCTGCGACAGCTGATGGAGGAGCATGATGAGTACGTCTCATTATACCAGTTTCTGGGGCTGACCTACCTGGCAGAAGGGAACCGTCCCGAAGCTCACCGGGTTTGGCGAAAAGGACTGGAAATTGACAAGAAAAATGATTCTCTGCTAAAATACCTGGCTCTGCCGGAGAGCAAAACCAACCGCCTGACGAAAGAAGAAGCACCGTCGCAAATAAAAAAACGGCCTATTTTGACCCAGCGAAACATACTGGTGTTAATGGGAGTGGTATGCCTGGTTCTTGTGCTGCAGGTCTACAGCCTGCTCAGCAGCCAGCGGCAGAACGCAGAATACACGGAGACCCTGCAGCAGCGCATTGAACAGTTGACCAGTCTGATAGATGAGCAGCAAAACCAACCTTCCGTAGAAACAGTGACGGCAGCGGTCATTGAGGAAGTCTCCATGGAAGGTTCGGCTTATGATATAGAGCAGGAAGAACACTATTATACAACCGGATACAAGGCTTATTTGGACAAGGACTGGAAAACTGCGGCCAGCAATCTGGGAGTGGTAGTGTCCATGCAGTCGGGCAGCTATTTGAACCGGGAAGCTCTTTATTACCTGGCGCGCACCCATTACCTGCAGCAAAACTATGATGAAGCGGAGAAATACTACCTGCTCTACTTGGAATCATTCCCGAACTCCAACTATTATGATGACAGTCTCTTTTATCTGGCCTGTACTTATCATTTTACGGACCGTTCCCAACTAGCCAAGGAAACCCTGCAGCGACTATCAGCACTGGATCCTGCCAGCGGATATCTATCATCCAATTTATACCGGAGTATTATGCAAGAATAACAGCAGAGTCAGGAGACCTAGGGCCTTTTACACCATTTTTTATAAAGTCAGAAAATTTATTTCCGACAAGTAAAATATTTGCTATGATGAAGATAGATAAAACAACATGGCGCAAATGTTTTATCGCATTAAGAAAAGTATGTGGCTTTGGGTTTGCCTGACTTTCTTTTAGCCTGTATAGCGGGGGGATACAGCATGGCTAATATACAAAGTCACCAGACTCTGTGCACCTGTGGCAGCGGCAAGTCTTTCGAACAGTGTTGCGGTGCAAACAACGGATGTCTGGTGATTCACTTTCCTAGGGCGAAAAGGCAGAATTACGTTACTCACCTGGAAACAGCGCTGTCTGACCTAATAGGTTATGCACGCCGGTATTTTTATAACTGGGAATCTGCCGGAAAAGCCCGGTTCACTTCCTATTCCCAATCTCAGGACATACCAGAAGGTTTTTTTAATCTGTTTTGGAACTGGTATGTGGTTGATTACCGCTTTCATCGTGACGTTTCACCGATTATAGAGTTTTACATGGCGGAAAAAGAGGACGGGATGGACGAAAATCTTCGTTCCACTTATACAGCCCTCAAAGATTCCTACCTGTCTATTTACCAGGTTCAGTGGATAAAAAATAATGCGGTAGGTATCCGTGATATTTTCTGCCATCGCCAGTATGTGGTGGAGCGCGACTTTGGACCCCATACCCGGTTAGTGGAAGAGGGCATGCTGCTGCTGACCAGAATTGTGCAGATAGCCAATACCCCCATGATGCTGGGGCGCCCCTTCCTGGTTTATTCCGAACATAAAAACTATCTCCTGGAAGAGGTCAATTCCCTGCGCGTATATGAGGGTATAGGCGATCCCCAGGTATTCCTAAAAGAATATGCCGAAGTTCTGTGCGGACTGGTTATCGATCTTACTCATGGCATAAAAAAATCCCGCATGAAATCCCGCACCCTGCATCTAAGTGAAGAGGACCGGCTGGTGATGCGGGAAAATCTGCTGGCTGGCCGTGAATTCAGCCTGTTGGAGCGAAATGACAGGTGGCTCAAGTTTACCTGGGGTCTGGGCCGGGGATTGCTGCGCCGTCTCTACCTGAGCAGCGCCAGTATTATTATTGCGGCTGAAGACCATAATGATCTTAACTGGGCCACCCAGATGCTGAAAGGCATGCTGGAGAGAATCAACCTGAAGGCTCCATACCGTTGGGTGGAGGGGTATGATTTTGCCAGCGAAGAGGAAGCCGAAGAAATCATAGCCGAGATACTTCACGATAAATACCTGGAAGAATGGCTGTCCACTGCTCATCAGGAGCTGGAGGGCATGACCCCTTTGCAAGCCCTGGAGGATGTCCGCGGTCTGGTGCTGCTGGAATCCCTGTTAAATGATATGGAAACTCTGGAACTGCTGGCCAAAAGCCGCGGTGAGTATTATTTCCCCACTTCAGTTATAAGGACGAAATTAAATTTGGATAAAAACCTTTTGCAGCAGGAACTTATGCAACCAGAAGCAGTAGCAGTCAAAGTAAGCAAACATCGCGGCCGTCAGGAACTGAGCTCCTACATTACCGCCTACAACTGGCCGAATGAGGAACAGCGCCAGGTAGCAGCCGCAGCTTTTGATCTGTACAGCAGTCACCGTGACTATGTTACCCTGGCCTGGATATTATACATGTGGAACGAGTTTGCTAACATCTACCAGCCCAAGGTATCCAAAGTGCGCAACTGGCTGGCAGCTTTGGAACATACCTACCTGCGGCTGTCTGACCAACGGGTTAGTTTTGCCCGCACTGCCAAGCGCTTTGGTCTGCCCACCGGTCTGATCAGCAAGCATACTCAATTGATAGAACGCCATTTTCAGCGTTATCCTTTAGACTTTTCCAAGGAAATAGCCACCTATCCCTACTGGCAGTTGCTTGATGAGCGGGAAAAGGTAAGTGCTTATGAGGAAGTGCAGCAGCACCTGCAGATGTTTGCTTATGGAATCAAGCCCGTCTGGAACCGGTGTGAGCAGGAGTCGCGCAAGGAGTATTTTGAGTTGGTCAATACTGCCGGCCGCTTTTGGGATGAACCCACCCGCCGGGTTTATGAACAGTTTTTCCGGGCTCATTATTGTATGGATGACATCAACAGCAATCATACCACCATCGCCAATCTGTTCTGGGAAAACCAGGCGCGCCGCTTTCCGCCCTATCTAAAAACCGCCTCATTTAATCTGATGATGAGCTATGTAGGGGCTTACCGGGTGTTCCCCCAGGGCAACAACTCCTTAATCTTTGAGGACATATTCAACGGCCAGCGCTGCGAGGTTTTCGGCAGGTTCGGTAACCGGGTCCATGAAAATATTATACCCGGCATGATCAGCATTACCCGGCTGCTCCCGCTGGGTGAGCGCTTTTGGGTGAGCGATCCCATGTATGTGGTTTTACCCGATTTATACGATATATTTAACAAGAACCTGCTTATGCTGATGGAAAAACTGCATCCCTATGATGAAACGGATGTCAGGTATCTCAAGGTTCGCGGGGAAAAGATTGTCAAGGCTTATATCCTGTCCCTGGATGAAATGGAGCAGAACACCCTGCGCATGATAAATCAGCCCCTGAAGATCGACTGGCAGACCGCCAGGGTCAGCAATCCTGAGCTGTGCCAGGAGATATTGAAACAAAACCGCCGTTTCCGCCTGCTCTATGAGGATGAGTACCGGGCCAGTTTTTTATGGCTGAGCTTTAACCACCAGCACAAGTATCAATGGGGCTATGTTCTTATTGAAAACGAACAGATCATGATTACCACCATTCCGGGGAAGGACCTGGAAAAGTTTATCCGGGATATAAGGCGGACTCTAAAGAGTGCCGACGTAGTGGTGGCCTTCCGCCCGGCAGAACAGAGTGCCCTGGTGCTTAAGGAAATGGAATGCCAGATGATAGCTGATCTGGCCCAGTTTTTCAATACTAATCCTGATCTCTCCTTGGTACTGCTGCGCCAGGATGAGTTGGATGATGCGGAACTGGAATGGTCCCAGGGCATATTTATCTTAAAACTAGGCGCCTTATTAATGGAGTATTTGGATAAGCACCGCAAGTAATAAGAATTGACCATTAAGCTGTATTTAAAACCCTAGTATAATAAGAAGCAAAAAGGTGTTGAGGCTGATGCAGTTGGCTGCAGTCATTGTTAATAAACGCGCCTTGGC